>Ga0209437_100081_pt1 | contig 271072 bp, 259 predicted proteins | sample AraplaL_Cvi_mTSA_FD_184266 | JGI IMG/M metagenome (GOLD analysis project Ga0209437, IMG submission 184266) | Arabidopsis root microbial communities from the University of North Carolina, USA - plate scrape CL_Cvi_mTSA (SPAdes) (version 2) | ecosystem: Host-associated > Plants > Roots >...
TCGCCATCAATCTCGCGGCCGGTACGGATGTCGTCGGCACCGAGATTGATGGCGATATGCGCGCCGCGATCGTTGATCAGCAGTTCGCAGAGGTCTTCCATCACCTTGTCGATGACCTGGTCGGTGATTGCCATGATCAGGCCGCTGTCTTCGGCCAGCGGGATGAACTGGTCGGGTTGCACCAGGCTGCCGTCCGGGCGCAGCCAGCGCACCAACGCTTCGGCACCGACACAGTTGCCGCTGCTCAGTTCGATGATGGGCTGGTAGTGGACGATGAACTCGCGCTTCTTCACAGCGATTTCCAGTTCGCCGAGCGGCGATAGCCGGCGCCGCAGACTCCACATCACCAGGCCCGCCATCAGCACGCTGAGCACCACACCGACGGGCACCAGCCGCAGTTCTTCCTCGCGCATACGCTCGAACAGGAAACTGCGCGGCTCCATCGCAACGGCGACGAGATTGTCGCCGCGCGCCACTGCGATCAGGCGTTCTTCGTCGATGCCGTTGACCGGATTGGCGAGCACGCGGCGCACCACATCCGGATCGGGCCCATTGAGGTCGCCCAGGATATGGCCGCCGCTGGTGGCGACGGCCAGGCGCATGCCCGGATCGACGATCACGTCGGAGAACCGCGACGGCACGGTGAGCACATTGTGCGAGCGGTATTGCAACGCCATCATGGCGTTGCCCTGCGTGATCAGCGGTTGCATGCGCAGCGTGACTTCGAGGCCGTCTTCGGTGACGAAGTCGGCCGACGTCTGGTGGACGCGCTCGTTCACCAGGCCCCATGAAGTGCATTTGAGCAGGCCGTTCTCGAAGTAGCCGATTTCATCGACTGAGCGGGTGTTGACGGTCAGGCGGCGCATGCGGGCGATGTGGTCGGGCGAGCAGGGCAGCAGGTTGAGCGGTTCGACCGCGTAGAGCGCTGAGCGGATCTCGCGCAGGGTGATGGTGGCGCGCAGGATGGCGCGCCGGGCAAACAATTCCAGGCGTCCCTGTTCCTCGTTGACGGCGCGGGTCCAGGCCAGGTACATCATGCTGCCCAGCGGCGCGACGATGGAAACGATGACGAGCACGGTGGCGACGATGATGGCGCGAGAGCGGTCCAAGATGGGCTCCTTCCATGGACATGGCAGGGGCGAATGACCCCGCTGTCTTCCAGTGTAGGCACAAACCTCGGTTGTTGTCTGTTTGGCAATGTCGTGGTGTTGCTAAACAACCGACAGAGAGGGTAGATCCGGACGGTCAGGGCCGCGCCAGGCCGTCGTCCTCGTCTTCCACGATTTCCGCGACTTCCTGCACCCGGGCGCGGTTGAGCCGGTAATAGTCGATGAAATCGGCCGCCGGCATGGCCTTGGCGTACAGCCAGCCTTGCACGTACTCGACCCGGTGCCTGCGCAGGTAGTCGGCCTGTTCCTGGGTCTCGACGCCTTCGGCGACGATCTTCAGGCCCAGCGTCTTGGCCATGCCGATGATGTGCGGCGTGACGCTGCTGGTGGCCGAATCGGTGCCGATGGTGTCGACGAATGACTTGTCGATCTTGAGCGCGTCCAGCGGCAGGCTCTGGAGATACGACAGGCTCGAATAGCCGGTACCGAAGTCGTCGATGGCGACGGCATGGCCGATGTTGCGCGCATTGGTCAACGTGACGCGCGCCGAATTGACGTCGATGAAGCCGCGCTCGGTGGCTTCCAGCCAGATCTGCTGCGGCTCGATCCCGGTGTGTCGCAGCGCCGCCGCAACCGAGTGCAATGCGCGCCCGCTCTTGATGTCGTCAGCGCTCAGGTTGATCGCGATGTGCAGACTGCGGTCGGCCACCAGCTGCGCGTTGAGCTCGCTCACCACGCTCTGGATGACTTGGTCGGTGATCGGCAGGATGAGGCCGCTTTCTTCCGCCAGCGGGATGAACAGGTCGGGGCGCACCATGGTGCCGTCCGGGCGTCGCCAGCGCACCAGCGCTTCGGCGCCGATGCAGCGGCCGCTGTCGAGTTCGATGATGGGTTGGTAATGCACCACGAATTCGGCGCGCTTGACCGCGATGCTCAGTTCGCCCAGCGGCGACAGGCGTCTGCGTACGCCCCAGATCAGCGCCCCGATCAGCAGCGCAGCGACGAGGATGCCGACCGGCAGCAGCAATAATTGCTCCTGGCGCAGCCGCTTGAACAGGAAATTGCGCGGCTCGATCGCAATGGCGATCAGGCCGGCCGAATGTGCGGTCGCGATCAGGTAGCTGTCGTCGACGCTGTTGACCGGATTGGCGATGATGTCGCGCACCAGCATCGGATCGGGAGAATTCTGCTCGCCCAGCACGTAGCCCTGGTCGGTCGCGGTGGCCAGCTGGATGCCGGCGTCGACGATCACGTCGGCAAAGCGGGACGGCATCGCCAGCACATTGTGGGAGCCGTACTGCACCGACATCATCGGGTTGCTTTGAGTGACGGCGGGCAGCATGCGCAGCGTCACCTGCAAGCCGTCGCTGGTGACGAAATCGGGCGGCGTCCCGGTCACGCGCTGATTGGTGCGGCCCCATGACGTGCATTGCAGTAAGCCATTGCGGAAGTAGCCGATTTCTTCCACCGAGCGCGTGTTGACGGTCAGCTGGCGCATGCGCGCGATGTGCGCGTCGGAGCAGGGCGGCAGGTTGAGCGGCTCGATCGCATGCAGCGCCGAACGGATTTCGGTGAAGGAAATGTTGGCACGCGCGATGGCGCGTTCGGCGTATTGGGTCAGGCGGGTTTGTTCTTCGCTGACCGCGCGCGTCCACGACAGGTACAGCATGAAGGCCAACGGCAGCACGGCGCACAGGATGGTCAGCACCGTAGTGATAAGGATGACGCGCGATCGTTTCAAGGCCGCTCTCCCCGCTGTTGTTGTGTGCCGTCTTCCTCTTATCGGATGAGTGTAGGGTAAATTGCGGCGCTCGGGGCAAGGAGCGTGGCGGCGATTGCACGCATTCGCATATTCATGCTGCCGTATCATGGATGAAATGACATTAATGCTGTTTTAACGCCAACGCAAAAGCGCCACAATCCACTCCGTCAATCAATACCTCATCAACGGAGAACACCATGTACGCAATTACCGGAATCACAGGCCAGGTCGGCGGCGTCGTCGCGCGCCAATTGTTGGCGCAGCACAAGGGCGTGCGCGCGGTCATGCGCGACGCCGCCAAAGGCGCGCAATGGGCGGCGCAGGGCTGCGGCCTGGCGCTGGCCGACATGAACGATGCGGCCGCGCTGGAGCGTGCCTTCCACGGTGCGCAGGGCGTCTTCATCCTGCTGCCGCCGACTTTTGATCCGACCCCGGGCTTCCCGGAAGCGCGCCAGTGCATCGCCGCCATTCGTCAGGCCTTGCTGGCGGCACAGCCGAAGAAAGTGGTCTGCCTTTCCACCGTCGGCGCCCAGGCCAGCCAGGAAAACCTGCTCAATCAGCTCGGCCTGCTGGAAGAAGCCTTGAGCGACCTGCCGATCCCGGTGGCCTTCCTGCGTGCCGGCTGGTTTATCGAAAACGCCTTGTGGGATGTCGCCGCAGCGCGTGAAGGCGCGTTGCCGAGTTACCTGCAGCCGCTCGACAAGCCGGTGCCGATGGTCGCCACCGCCGACGTCGGCCGCGTCGCCGCGGAGTTGCTGCTGGAAGAATGGCAAGGCAAACGCATCGTCGAACTGGAAGGACCGAAGCGCATCACGCCGTTGCAACTCGCCGCCGGCTTCGGCAAGCAGCTGGGCCGCGAAGTCGAGGCGCAGATCGTGCCACGCTTCACCTGGGCCGACATGTTCCGTGCGCAGGGCATGGTCAATCCCTTGCCGCGCATGCAAATGCTGGACGGTTTCAACGAAGGCTGGATCGAGTTCGAAGGCGGCCGCGCCGGTTCGCGCAAGGGTGAAGTTGAATTGGAAACGGTGCTGCGCGAGCTGATCGCCCGCGCAGGTTAAGAGCGTCTAACAAAACGCCGCTCCAGGTCGCCTCAGCGCGCAGTGCGCTGGCCCCAGATCACGCCCGCCAGCACCAGCGCGCCGGCTAGCGCATGATAGGCGTGCAGTTGCTCGCCCAACAGCGCCCATGCCGCCAGCGCCACCAGCAGCGGCAACAGGTTGGCGAACAAGGCGCTGCGCGGCGCACCCAGATGCTTGATGGCGTTCATCCACAGGAAGGGCGCGCTGATCGATGCCAGCAGGCCGGCGTACAACACCATCGGCAGATTCTGCGCGGTCAGTGGCGAGGCCGGCGCCGCCAGCCAGAACGGCAACAGGATCAGGCTGCCGAACATCGCCTGCACATACAGCTGCGTCCACGTCGTCAGCGGCAGCGACCAGCGTTTCAGCAACACGCCGTACAAGGCATTGGACGCCACCGCGATCAGCATCAGCGCATCGCCGGTGTGCAGGCCGCCGCTGAACAATGTGCCCGGGGCGCCGTGCGTGCTCAGCACGACCAGGCCCAGCAGCGATACCAGACCGCCCGCAACGCGCGCCGTCGATAATCGCTCGCCGGACAGCATGCTGCTCAGGCAGGCCGAAATCAGCGGCATCAGCGCCACCGTCACGCCCATGTTCACGGCCGAGGTGCTGTGCGCCGCCTCATACGCCAGCCCCTGATACATTGCCATGCCCAGCGCGCCGAGCAGCAACAGGCGCGCCCAGTTCCAATCGGCGGCGATCGCGGCGCGCCGCCGCCAGGCTTCACGGCCGAGGAAGGGCGTCATCACCAGCACCGCCAGCACCCAGCGATAGAAGGCGATCGCGGCCGGCTCGATCGCCGTCGACGCGGCCTTGGTGACGATGGTGTTGCCGGACCAGATACAGACGGCCAGCAGCGGCAGCAGGTAGAACTTGCCGCCGGCTTTCGTGGAGATCACGGGGGCAGGGGCAGCAGCGACGGAGGTGTTTTGCGCAGGCGCAGCCAGCGCGGAAGTGTGATTCGACATGATGGCTCCTTGGAAGTGTTGCACCATCCTGCGCGTTTTCCATGCGTGCATAAAGTGATATTGTTGCAGTTCATCAGTGCAACCAATGCAGCATTCAATTCAGCAGTATTCACTTTTCCGGGAGCCACCGTCATGCGCGATCTCGACTTCAACATGGTGCTCGACCTTGAGGCGCTGCTGCGCGAAGGCAGCGTGGTCGGCGCGGCGCGTCGCCTGCATCTGTCCGCGCCGGCCATGAGCCGCCGCCTGGCCAACCTGCGCAACGCAGTCGGTGATCCTCTGTTCGTGCCGGCCGGGCGCGGCCTGGTGCCGACCCAGCGTGCGCTGGAACTGCGCAATAAAGTGGACGCCCTCGCGCAGGAAATGCGCAAGGTCTTCATGACCGATCAGGTCGATCTGTCGACGGTGGAGCGCACGATGGTGTTGCGCACCAATGACGGTTTTGCCGGCGCCTGGGCGGCGCAACTGGCGCAGCGCGTGGCGCAGGAGGCGCCCGGCATTTCGCTGCGTTTCTCACCACGCACCGACAAGCACGTGGCCGGCCTGCGCGACGGTCTCATTGATCTGGAGGTGGGAGCTTTGCATGAGGGTGATGACACCTCGGAAGAGTTGCATCGTCAATTGTTGTTCCGCACGCCCTTCGTCGGTGTGGTGCGAGCCGATCATCCGCTGGCGGGAAAGAAAATCAGCCTTGCCAATTTCACCGCCTGGCCGCACATCTCGGCCTCGCGCCACGGCCACGACAGCGGCCCGATTGACGATGCGCTGGAAGCGCGCGGATTGCAACGCAAGGTCCGATTGGTGGCGCCGGGGTTTCAGTCGGCGATGGTGATGGCGGCATCGTCCGACATGATCGCCGCCGCGCCCGAACTGTTCGCCCGCTGGGCCATGCAGCATCTGCGACTGCATATTTTTCGCCTGCCGCTGGCGACGCCGGAAGTCGAAGTCTCGCAAAGCTGGCATCCGCGCCGCCACGCTGACCCGGTGCACAAATGGCTGCGCGGGCTGGTGCGGGAATTGTGCGGCGACGCCGGCTAATCAGGCCGGCGTGGGGGTAGCGGAAAAATTAGTTGGGCGGGTTATCCCATGCAGACGGAAGACTCGCCCCCGCAGCATGATCAATCATGTACAGCCACGATCCGTCAGTCTGACGCCGCACCACCTCGACGGAACTGGCGGCGAAGGTAATTTCACCCTCATGACGCCCGATGCAATCACCGCGCACTACGGCGATGTCGCCGTTGATGGCGCAAAAATTGATCCTGGTTTCTATCTTGCCGGGCATCTCCACCAATTGGGTCAGCGCCTTGCGAATCGCCTCATGGCCGACAATCGGATCCGGACCACCGAAGTAGAGAATCGCATCGGGTTCATAGAGAGAAATCCAGGCGTCCAGATCGCGACCGCCGTTGAATATTTCCGCGAAAACCATGCTCATCTGACTGGGATCGGTTACTTTTCTATAAGGGGTATCGGACATCTGCAATTCCTTGGATGTTGAGAAGTTATTCGTTGCAAGCATTGTGAAAGACGGACCGCAACGACCATCCTGTTCGGATGTCACTCGTTCAGCCCTGGCCCAGAGAAGCATCGCTTTGGCAGCCGATGTGGATTCTAATGTTGCATCCGCAGTCAGGCCAGTACGCACATTTTTGTACGTGTAGCCATGATTGGAAAAAACTGTCGAGTCTCGATGAAATTCAGCCTGCATGCAGGCCCAATGCGATCAAAGCGACGGCGTTCAGCTCGGAATTTTGTGGGTTTTTATCAAGAGGAGAGGAAGCGCGGAGAAGGCCAGCGGCGATGCCGCGGCCATGGGGAATAGAGAATGAGGAATTGGGGACGAAGGTTGTTCTTTCAACGCGCATGTCGTTACACCGATATGTCGCAGAATAGCTTCCACAACCAGTGGTGAAAATGTGTGGCGACGTCGCGTGGCGGTTCCGGAGGACCGATATCAGGCCAGCGTGGTGGTGACTTCCGTCTTCACGCTGGTCATCAGTTTCTGCACCGGGCATTTTTCCGCGACGGCCAGCAACTCCTGGCGCTGCGCTTCGGTGAGCTCGCCGCTCAGGCTGATTGTCGCGGCCAGGCGGTAGACGCCCTGGCGTTCCTCGCCGGCGTCGCGATCGATGCTGACCTGGATGTCTTCCACCGGAATGTTCTTGCGCTTGGCGTACCACACCATCGTCAGCGCTTTGCATGCTCCCAGCGCGGCGTCGTACAGGTCATGCGGATTGGGGCCGGCATCGTCGCCGCCTTCGTCCGCCGCGCCGTCGACCGATATCACGTGATTGCGCACGTGGACGATGTGACGCATGGCGAGCGACTGGTCGCGCTTGATCTGGATGGACATGGACGTTCCTTAAGATGAATTGGAAAACGCCAATGTAGCGCAGATTCAGTTCAAGCAGGTTCAGGCGCGATAGCGGAACGGCGCCTTCAGCAAATCCTCGATCTTCACCGGCAAGTCGCGCACGCGCACGCCGGTGGCGTGATACACCGCTGCCGTCACGGCCGGGGCCAGGCCGGCGATGCCGATTTCGCCAATGCCGCGCGCACCGAGTTCGTCCAGCGCCTTGTCGGGATAGTCGAGGAACACCACGTCCATCTCCGGCGAATCGGCATTGGTCACCATCACGTAATCGGCCAGGTTGTTGTTGACCGGCTTGCCGTTGCGCTGGTCGTAATGGGTCTCTTCGAACAGCGCCATGCCCAGCCCCATGACCACCGCGCCTTCGATCTGGTTGCGTCCGGTGCGCGGATTGATGATGCGGCCGGCGTCGATGACCGTCACCACGCGGCTCACGCGCAGGCGCGCGATGTCGGGCTGCCAGCGCACCTCGACAAAATGTGCGCCGTAGGAATGGATGGAGATCTTGTCCGCACCCGGATCGCTGCTGCTGGCGCTGGACTTGCCTTTGCCTTCGACGCCGCTCAGTTGCGCCGCGCGCAGCACATCGGCGAAGGCCACGCCGCTTTGCGGCGATTGTCCGCGTCGGTGGATGCGCCCGCCGGAGAAGGTCAATTCTTCCGCGCGTGCGCCGCGTAAGGGGGAGGACGGATGTTCCGCCGTCACCGCAACCGCCTGCTGCATGGCGGCGCGTGCCGCTTGCGCCACGGCCGGCACCATCGATGCAGTCGCCATCGAGCCGCCCGACATCGGACCCGGCGGCAGCTTGGTGTCGCCGATGGCGACGATGATGTTGGACATCGGGATGCCGGTGACTTCGGCCACCATCTGCGACACTACGGTATAGGTGCCGGTGCCGATGTCCTGCACCGCCGACGACACACGCGCGTTGCCGTCGCTGCCCAGCGTCACCGCCACTTCCGCGCCGAGCCGTTTGGCGATCCACGAACACGCCGCCACCCCCCAGCCGATGATTTCACCGTCCTGCTGCATGCTGCCCACGACGGGATTGCGGCGCTCCCAGCCGAAGCGTTCGGCGCCGGTCTGCAAAGCTTCGCGCAAATGGCGTGAAGAAAACGGCGCGTTGATGCTCTGGTCGGTGGCCGGTTCGTTGAGCAGGCGCAGCTGCACCGGGTCGATGTTGAGCGCAATCGCCAGCTCGTCCATCGCCGACTCGGTGGCGAATAATCCGGGCACTGCGCCGGGGCCGCGCATGGAGGTGTTCGGCGCGATGTGGCGCTTGACCGGCGCGCCGGTGACGCGCAGGTTGTCGGTGCCGTACAGATAGGCGGTGGCTTCGCCGCAATGTTCGACGCTGGCCTCGACCTGCGCTACGTGGAACAGGTAATCCTGCTGCAGCGACGTCAGCTTGCCGCCCGCCGTGGCCGACAGGCGTACGCGCTGCTGCGTGTTGGTGCGATGGCCGACGTTGTGGAACATCATGTCGCGCGACACCACCAGCTTGACCGGACGGCGCAGGTTGCGCGCCGCCTGCGCCGCCAGCAGGCTATGGCCCCAGGGCCACAGCTTGCCGCCGAAACCGGAGCCGAGGTATTCGGTGACGATGCGCATGTTCTCCGGCGGCACGCCCAGCATCTGGCTCATCACGCCGCGATGGTTGACGATGGCCTGCGAGGTTTCGTACAGCGTGAACGATTGCGCCAGGCTGTCGTACAGCGCTACCGAGGCGTGCAGCTCAATCGGATTGTGGGTCTCCACCGGCGTGGTGTAGGTCTGGTCGATGCGTACCGGTGAATTGGCGTAAGCCGTATCGGGACTGCCGCGCTCGCTGTCGACCTTGGGTTTGCCGTCGGCGCTCAGTTCCTTGCGCACATCGTGGGCTTCCTTGCGGTAATCGACACGTACCGCTGCCGCCGCTGCGGTGGCCTGCTCGAAAGTATCTGCCAGCACCAGCGCAACGTATTGCCCGTAGTAGCGCACGGTCGCGTCTTCCAGCGGCGGACGCTTCTCGTCGGTCTTGACGCCCGAAGACGGATTGATGTGGAAGAAACGGCCGATGTTCTCGTGCGTGTAAATCATGCGCACGCCCGGCATCTTTGCCGCCGTCGCGGTGTCGATGCTGCGAATGTCGCCGTGCGCGATGGTGGCGCACACCGGCACCGCGATCAGCATGTCGGGATAGCGATGGTCCGACGTGTAGCGCGCGCGGCCGGTGACCTTGAGCGGACCGTCGATGCGCGGCACCGCCGCGCCGACGCCGGTCTGGAGGGAGGGATTCTGGGACTGGATGGGTGAGGGCATCATGCACTCCTGCGGTTGGCGTCAGGGGAGGCGGCAGTGCGCAAGGCCTGCACCAGGCAACGCTGGATCAGGTCGACCTTGAACACGTTGTCGCGCAGCGGACGCGCATCGCGCACTGCTGCTGCGGCGGCGCGGGCGAACACTTCAACCGTGGGCGCTGCATCCTGCAGTGCGGCTTCCGCTTCAAGCGAACGCCAGGGCTTGGTGCCGACGCCGCCGAGCGCGACGCGGGCGCGCGAAATACGGCCGCCATCCACGCTCAGTTGCACCGCCGCCGAGGCCAGTGCAAATTCATACGACGCGCGATCGCGCAGCTTGAGGTAAGTCGATCCGGCGTTGGCCACAGGCGGTCGCAGCGTCACGTGCGTCACCAGTTCGCCCGGCGCCAGCACCGTTTCGCGTTGCGGCGTGGTCCCCGGCAGCAAGTGGAATTCATTGATCGGAATGATGCGTGCGCCGTTCGCTCCCTGCACGTGGATGATCGCTTCCAGCGCCACCAGCGCGACGTTCATGTCGGACGGATTGGACGCGATGCACTGCGTGCTGGTGCCGAGGATCGCCAGGTTGCGGTGGAAGCCTTCCTGCGCCGCGCAACCGCTGCCGGGTTGGCGTTTGTTGCAGGCCGTGGCGGTGTCGCGGAAGTAGACGCAGCGCGTGCGCTGCAACAGGTTGCCGCCGGTGGTGGCCATGTTGCGCAACTGCGCCGACGCGCCCGACAGCAGCGCCATGCTCAGCATCGGATAGCGCTGCACGATCAGCGGATGGTTGGCGAGGTCGCTGTTGCGCACCAGCGCGCCGATCTTGAGACCGCCGTCGGCGGTTGCTTCGATCTGATTGAGCGGCAGGCGATTGATGTCGATGACTTGCTGCGGCTGCTCGACGTCGAGCTTCATGAGGTCAACCAGCGTGGTGCCGCCGGCGAGAAAACGAACGGGTTGCGGCGCAGTGTCCACCGCAGCTGCAGCGAGGCGCACGGCATCATCGGGACTTTGTGCGCGCAGCATCTGGAAGGTGTGCATGGCGGCTCCTGAATGAGATGGAAAGAAATCAGCCGGCGTCGCGCACCTGGCGGATGGCGGCGACGATGTTGGAATACGCGCCGCAGCGGCAGATGTTGCCGCTCATGGCTTCCTTGACGTCGGTATCGGCGCGTCCGCATGGCTCGGTCATCAGCGCCGCCGCCGACATGATCTGGCCCGACGTGCAGTAACCGCATTGCAGCGCATCGTGAGCGACGAAGGCGGCCTGCAGCGGATGCAGGCGATCCGGCGTGCCGAGGCCTTCGATCGTCGTGACGCTATCGCCCTCGTGCATCGCAACCAGGCTCAGGCAGGAATTCACGCGGCGGCCGTTGACGTGCACCGTACAGGCGCCGCATTGGCCGTGGTCGCAGCCTTTTTTGGTGCCGGTGAGCTGGAGGTTTTCGCGCAGGTAATCGAGTAGGCTGGTGCGCACGTCGACCCTGGCTTCCTGGGCGACGTCGTTGACGGTGAGGCGCACCGTGACCAGTGCGTCATCGACTGCAGCGACCGGCGCGGAAGCGGCAACCGGCGCCGCCAGCGCCGCCGCCGGCAAGGCTCCCAGCGCGCCGCTGGAGCCGACCCACATCAGGAAGGAGCGGCGCGTCAGTTGCGGCGCGCCGCCGTCATCCGAAGGCGGCGTTGCGGATTCGACAAGTACGGCGTTGCTTTGACGGGAGGGCGGGGAAGAGCGGCGATCGGACTCGCCACGGGCTTCTTCTTGCTGGTTTTCATTCATGATGGACTCATCGAAAATTGGCTGGAAGCAGATCAGTTTGGCCGCATGCTTACAACGAAAGTTCAACCGGGTCCCGCAAAAAACGATGCAGTGCGATAAGGCATTGCGCTGACGACAAGATGCTCTGTTGTCTGACTGCGCAGCATCCTCGAAGCGCGTGTAATGACACGTTAACTACATCGCTGTATCCAACAAAATATCGCGTTGCGGATTCGTTGCGGATTCATGCTGAAGCAGCGCCGATGGCGTCAATTTCCGCGTATTCCTGATCCGACAAACAGATGCGCACTGCAGCAACGTTTTGCTCCAGATGTTTCGTACGCGAGGTGCCGGGAATCGGCAGCATCACCGGGCTGCGCTTGAGCAGCCAGGCCAGCGCGATCTGCGCCGGGGTCGCGGCATGGCGTGCGGCGATGGCGTCGAGCACCTTCGCTTGCGCCAGATCGCCGGCCGCCAGCGGATACCAGGGGATGAAGCCGATGCCGTGCTGCGTGCAGTAATCCAGCACCGCTTCGCTGCTGCGGTCACTCAGGTTGTAGCGATTCTGCACGGTCGCCACCTTGAAATAACGCGACGCTTCCTTGATCTCATCGACCCCGACCTCGCTCAGTCCGGCATGCCGCACCAGGCCGATGTCGATCAGGTGGCGCACGGCGTCGAATTGTTCGCCGGCCGGCACCGTCGGATCGATGCGATGCAACTGCCACAGGCCGATCTGCTCGACGCCCAGCCGGCGCGCGCTGGCGTGGGCTTGCTGGATCAGGTACTCGGGCCGACCGAGCGGCGTCCAGCGATCGGGGCCGGTGCGCGCCAGTCCGGCCTTGGTCGCGACCAGGATGCCGCCGTAGGGATGCAGCGCGGTGCGGATCAGTTCTTCCGACACGTTCGGCCCATAAGAGTCGGCCGTGTCGATGAAGTTGACGCCGAGGTCGGGCAGCATCCGTAGTGTGCGGATGGCCTCGGCGCGGTCGGCCGGCTCGCCCCAGATGCCGGGGCCGGTGATGCGCATCGCGCCGTAGCCGAGGCGGTGCACCTCGGTTTCTCCGCCGATCAGAAAGCTGTTGTAGGTGGACATGGTGTTCTCCTTGATGCGCGCTTATGCCGCCAACGCCTGCTGGTGAAATGGATAGTCGGTGTAACCGGTTTCAGTGCCGCCGAAGAACGAAGGACGGTCATAGTAATTCAGCGGCCAGCCGTTGCGCAGGCGTTCCGGCAGATCTGGATTGGCGATGAAATCGCGGCCGAAGGCGACCAGGTCGGCATCGCCCGCCTGCAGGATCGCCTCGGCGCTGTCGCGCTTGAAGCCGCCGGCGGCGATGATGAGGCCCGGATAGTGACGACGCATCAGTTGCGCTGCCACCGGCGCCGGATCCTTGCTGTCGTCGTCGACGTTGCCCAGCACGCGCGGCTCGATCAGATGCAGGTAGGCGAGGTCGAGTGGCGCCAGTTGGCGCGCCACATACGCAAACAGTTCCTGCGGATTGCTGTCGGACATGTCGCCCCAGGTGCCGCTCGGGCCGAGTCGCACCGCCACGCGCTTGTTGCCCCAGACTTCGATCAGTGCGCGCGTGACCTCGAGCAGGAAGCGGCTGCGGTTTTCATGCGAGCCGCCGTATTGATCGGTGCGCTTGTTGCTGCCGTCTTGCAGGAACTGGTCGAACAGGTAGCCGTTGGCGGCATGGATTTCAACGCCGTCGAAACCGGCGGCGACACCGCGTACGGCGGCGTCGCGGAAGTTCTCCACGATGCCGGCGATTTCTTCAACCTGCAAGGCGCGCGGCGGAGTGTTCGGCACCCATCCGGATTCGGTGTAGGCGACGCCGCCATGTTCGACCGCCGACGGCGCGACCGGTTGGCCGCCGTCAGGCTGCAACTGGCTGTTGGACTGACGTCCGGCGTGGTAGAGCTGCAGGAAGATGCGGCCGCCCTTGGCGTGCACGGCGTCGGTGACCAGCTTCCAGCCGGCGATCTGATTGTCGTCATACAGTCCGGGTGCGCCGAGGTAACCGTTGCCGTTGGCGGCGGCGATGGTGGCTTCGCCGATGATGAGGCCGCCGGCCGAGGCGCGCTGGGCATAGTATTCGGCCATCAGCGGGCCGGGGATGGCGCCGGCTTCGGCGCGCATGCGGGTGAGCGGCGCCATGACAACGCGATGGGACAGATGAAGCGGACCGATGACGAGCGGAGTGTGCAAGGTGGACATGATGTTTTCCGTAATGAGATTGAAGGGCTTACAAGTGGCGACGCAATGTGTTTCGCCGGTACAGCCAATATAGGTCTTCGCCCTCACAAGAAAAATAGCCCGCAGTTCGCAACATATCGGACATTCGTTCCGCAATCGATATGGTCCGGTCGGCATGCTCAGTGAAATTGTGAGCAGGCGCGAAATCGGCTAAGGTGCGCTCAGGACAAATAGATCATTTAAAACGACAGGGAATCATGGATAGCCTCAGCGGCATCGCAATGTTCGTGCAGGTCGCGGAAACGCGCAGTTTCACCGAGGCGGCGCGCCTGCTTGGTGTGTCGTCGTCGGCGGTCGGCAAAAGTATTGCCCGCATGGAAGAACGCCTGCATGTGCGGTTGTTCCATCGCAGCACGCGCAGCATCACGCTGACGGCGGAAGGCTCGCTGTTCCTTGAACGCTGCCGCCGCATCCTCAGCGAAGTCGACGCCGCCGAGGCCGAATTGTCCGACGCCGCCGGCAGTCCGCGCGGCCGTCTCAAGGTCGGTGCGCCGCAACTGACCGGTTTGTTGATGCCGGTGTTCGACAGCTTCATGCAACGCTATCCCGACATCGATCTTGACATCGATATGTCGGACCGCATGGTGGACGTCATCGAAGAAGGTTTCGACATCGTCATCCGTACCGGCGAGCAACACGATTCGCGCCTGGTCGCGCGCCGCATCGGCGCCTGCCCGCACGTGCTGGTGGCGACGCCCGGCTACCTGGCGCGCCACGGCGAACCGAGGCATCCGAGCGAGCTGGCGCGCCACGCCTGCCTGCAACACCGTTTCCCTGCGACCGGAAAACTGGAGCGCTGGCCGCTGCGGCGCGAAGAATCGGAGCCTGAGCTGGTGCTGCCCGAAACCATCACGGTCAACACCATCGAACCGCTCGCGTATTCGGTGCTGCAGGGACGCGGCATCGCCTTCCTGCCGACTTTCCTGGTTCGCGAGGCGCTCGGCACCGGACAATTGCGCACCGTGCTGGACGACTATCTTGAACGCACCGTCACCTTCTGGATGCTGTGGCCAGCCAGCCGTTATGCGTCGCCCAAGTTGCGCGTCTTCATCGACCATCTCGCTCAGCATTTGCGCATCTGAACGCCTTGTACAAGTCAAATTGCCACGTCGAAAGTTCATGGGCATAATGGGTCGGATCAAGGGCGGTGGCATTTTTGCACAATAACCACAAGCATGACGGGCTTCCGCCATACCTCGCCACAGGATTGCCGACAGGAGAATGCATGCGCAGGGCAAAGGGAAATCCGCATTACTTTCTGGCGCAGTTCCTGCCGTTGGCGGCGTTGGTGCTGGTGGCTGCCGGTTTTCTCTATCACAATCGCATCGACGCCGAAACACGGCGCCTGCAACTGGAGCAGCGCGAACGCGTGTCGCTTGGCGTCGCTTCGCTGGCCAACGACCTCGACGCACCGTTGCGGCATCTCAGCATCCTCACCGGCGAAGCGCCGATCGCGCGCGCCATCAACAATCCCACGCACGAGAATCTGGTGCTGATGGCGGAGAATTTTTCCACGCTGATGCTGCGCAATCCCTACTACGACCAGGTGCGCTGGATCGACCAGGACGGCATGGAAAAAGTTCGCATCAACATGACCAGCATGGGGCCGGCGCTCGTGCCTGCGGCCACGTTGCAGAGCAAGAAGGCGCGCCCGTATTTCACCGACACCCTGGCCCTGCCGCGGGGCCAGATGCTGGTGTCGCCGATGGACCTGAATATCGAAAACGGCAGGATCGAAATCCCGCACAAGCCGACCGTGCGTCTCTCGGTCTCGGTCGCCACGGCGGACGGCAAGCCCAGCGGCATCCTGATCATCAATGTGCTGATGGCGCCGCTGCTCGACCGTTTTTCCAGCCAGGTGGAACGCGGCGCCAACCGTGCCATGCTGGTCAACGGCGAAGGCTATTGGCTGTACAGCACCAATTCCGCCGATGAGTGGGCCTTCATGTTCAAGCGCGAAGAAACCCTGGCCAGGCGCAATCCCAATGTCTGGAAAGCCATCACCGAGCAGGCCGCCGGCACCCTCGTCGAGGACGGCATCTGGTCGTGGCAACGCGTCGACGTCAACGCCAACACCGGGCGCTATGGGCTGCACCAGCAGTCGCCATGGACGGTGGTGTTGTATCTGCCGGAGAAGCGCATGCTGGTCGACCGCTATGGCATTCTGCTGCGACTCTGCCTCTTTGTCGGATTGATACTGTTGGCGTTAGCCCTGCTGAGCTGGCAACTGGCGAGCAACCGCCGCCGCCGCGAAGCCGCCGTGCACGAGCGCTTCAGGGCCGAGGCTGAACTGAGCGCCAGCGAAGAGCGCGTCGCCGATTTGCTGCGACACCAGGAAACCCGCTCGATCCTGGCCTCGATCGTGGCCTCGTCGGAAGACGCCATCATCGGCACCGGGCTCGACGACATCATCAACAGCTGGAACCCGGCGGCCGAAAAACTGTTCGGTTACCTGGCGCGCGAAGTGCTCAACCAGTCGGCCTACATCCTGGTGCCGCCGGAGCGCAACGACGAGGCGCGCCGCATCACCGATCAGCTCATGGAGGGCAAGACCGTCGCCAACTTCGAAACCGTGCGCTGGCACAAGGACGGCCGCCTGCTCGATATTTCAGTGACGGTCTCGCCCATCCTCGACGGCGAGAAGAAGATCGTCGGCATTTCCTATATTGCGCGCGACATCACCAAGCATAAGCGCCTCGAAAAAGAGCTGAGCCAGTATCGCGAACACCTGGAAGGACTGGTCGAGCAGCAGACCCGCACGCTGCGCGACACCAACAGGAACCTCGAACTTGCCCTGACCAAGTCGGAGTCCGCCACGCGCGCCAAGAGCAGTTTCCTGTCCAACATGAGCCATGAAATCCGCACCCCGATGAACGCCGTGCTGGGGCTTACCTACCTCCTCGAAAAGACTTCGCTGCAAGCCGACCAGCGCGACCTGGTGCGCAAGATCATCGTCGCCGGCCATTCGCTGCTGGGGATCATCAACGACATCCTCGACGTCTCCAAGATCGAGGCCGGCCGGCTGGAAGTGGAGCATGTGCCGTTCCGTCTCAGCACCGTGCTCGAAAACGTCGTCAACGTCACCGCGCCCAATATCGGCGACAAGGATGTCGAGCTGGTGGTCGGCTTCAACGACGTCGGCATCGAGCATCTGTACGGCGATGCCTTGCGGCTGGAACAGATCCTCACCAACCTGACCAGCAACGCCATCAAGTTCACCGCGCAGGGTGAAATCAGCATCCACGTTTCCATCGTCAGCGAAGTCGGCGACAAGGTCATGCTGCGTTTCGCCGTCACCGACAGCGGCATCGGCATTCCGCCGGAACGCCAGCAAGACATCTTCCAGGCCTTCACGCAGGAAGACACGTCGACCACGCGCCGCTATGGCGGCACCGGACTGGGTCTGACCATCTGCCGCCACCTGGTGCAGCTGATGAACGGCGAGATCGGCGTCACCAGCGAACCGGGCAAGGGCAGCCAGTTCTGGTTCATGTTGCCGTTCCAGGCAATACCGCAGGCCGCCGTCCAGTTGCCGGCTGACGGGCCGTTGTGCGTGCTGGTGGCCGACGACAACGCCACGGCTCGCGCCATGCTGTCGGACACGATCAAGTCGATGGGCTGGCAGGTCGACGTGGTGGACTCGGGCCAGGATGCAGTGTCCAAAACCATGACGCGGCTGCGTCACAACCTCAGTTACGACATTTACCTGCTCGACTGGAAGATGCCCGGCATGGACGGACTGGCGGCGGCCAGGGCGATCCGCGAGGCGTCTTCACCGCAAGGCCAGCCGCCGATCGTGATCATGGTCACTGCGCATGCGCGCGACGAAGTGCTCAATGCGCCGGACGCCGAGCTGGTTGATGCCGTCATCACCAAGCCGGTGACGCCGTCGACCTTGTACAACACCATCATCCACGTGCGCCAGCATCGCAGCGAAGTCAAGGTCCGGGGCAACAACGAAACGACGGCGCCGACGTCCGCCGCGCGCGACGACCGCATCACCGGCGTACGCGTACTGGTGGTCGACGACAGCGAAATCAACCGCGAGGTCGCCAAGCGCATCCTCGAAGCCGACGGCGCCGAAGTGTTCGCCGCCGCCGACGGCAAGGAAGCGGTCGACTGGCTGCGCGAGCGTCCGCAAGGCGTCGACATGGTGCTCATGGACATCCAGATGCCGGTCATGGACGGCTATACCGCCACGCACGAGATCCGCGAATCGCTGCAGTTGCGCGACCTGCCGGTGATCGCGCTGACCGCCGGGGCCTTCAAGGCACAGCAGGAAGCGGCGATGGCCGCGGGCATGAACGGTTTCCTGTCCAAGCCCTACAACGTCGAACAGATCATTTCGGTGGTGCGCCAGCACATCGTTCATTTGTCAGCCGCTGAACTGGAGCGACGCCGCAGCGCGCCGGCGGCATATCCTTCGGCGGCCGTCGCCATGGTGTTCCCGTCGGCGTCCGGGGCGATGATGCAGGCCGATGCGCCGACGCAGGACCTGGCCGGCATCGACGTGGCGGTGGGCCTGGAGGCCTGGGGCAGCGAAGACATCTACCGCAAATTCCTCGGTAAATTCGCCGAGCAATACGGCAAAACCGGTAGCGAAATCCTGGCACACATCCAGGCCGAGGACCTGCAGCAAGCCAAAACCCTGGCGCACAAGCTGCGCGGCAGCGCCGGAACGCTGGCGGTGATCGACGTGCACCGGCTGGCAGGTGAACTGGAGGGCTTGCTCTCGGGTGCGGCGAGCGCTTCGGACTGCAAGGTCAAGGCGGCCGAGCTCGATGCCGCCTTGCAGATCGCCCGGCGCGCCATCGCTGCCTACGAGAGGGGCGCCTGAGTCCGCCATCTGCGCCGCGACTTTTTGGAGGGATCGCGACCGGCGCCGGGTCGGCGTTCGCTCCCCTATTCGGTTAAGCTGGCGACGCGCGCAGAGATTCGCCTGCCGCATTGAATCCGGGAAAGAAGGAGTGCGCGTTGGCCATCATTGAAGACAAAGAATTGCTCGCCGACCTTGCCGCTGTCGCAAAAATTGATGCCGCACCAATGATCCTCGCTGTCATTTTTCTACGAAATCACGCATGAATAATCCGGCATCATCCGCATCCGAAGAGATGGACACTTCGCCCCTGCAGCCGACTTTCGGCCAGGCATTCCTGTTCTGGCTCAAGCTCGGCTTCATCAGCTTCGGCGGACCCGCCGGGCAAATTTCGATCATGCATCAGGAGTTGGTGGAAAATCGGCGCTGGATCTCGGAGCGGCGCTTTTTGCATGCGTTGAATTACTGCATGCTGTTGCCCGGGCCGGAGGCGCAGCAACTGGCGACATACATCGGCTGGCTGCTGCACAGGACACGTGGCGGCCTCGTCGCGGGCGTGATGTTCGTATTGCCGTCGCTGGCGATCCTGGTGCTGTTGTCGTGGCTCTACCTGGCCTTCGGGGATCAGCCGTTGGTGGCCGGTCTCTTTTACGGCATCAAGCCGGCCGTGACCGCCATCGTTCTGCAAGCCGCTCATCGTATCGGTAGTCGCACACTCAAGAACAGCGCTCTGTGGGCGATCGCGGCGGTATCGTTCGTGGCGATTTTTGCGCTGGCGGTGCCGTTTCCTGCAATCGTCGCCGCCGCCGCGCTGGCCGGCTATGTCGGCAGCAAGCTGGCGCCGGACAAGTTTGCGGTGGGCGGAGGCCACGCCAAAGGGGACGCGTCGTACGGCAGGGCGGTGATCGATGACGATACGCCCACCCCGCCGCATGCGAAGTTCAGTTGGGTAGGCCTGGGCCGCGTGCTCGCCATCGGGCTGTCGCTGTGGGCGATCTCGATGGGACTGCTGGCGACGATGTGCGGCTGGGAGCATGCTTATACGCAGATGGGCTGGTTCTTCACCAAGGCGGCGCTGATGACCTTCGGAGGTGCGTATGCCGTCCTGCCTTATGTCTATCAGGGCGCGGTGGACCACTATCACTGGCTGACGCCGGTACAGATGATTGACGGCCTTGCGCTTGGCGAAACCACCCCGGGGCCGCTGATCATGGTGGTGGCGTTCGTCGGCTTTGTCGGAGGCTATGTCCGGGAGGTATTGGGACCCGAGCATCTGTTTTTAGCGGGGGCGTTTGCGGCGACGGTGGTGACGTGGTTTACCTTCCTGCCGTCGTTCCTGTTCATCCTGGCCGGCGGCCCGCTGGTGGAAGCCACGCATGAAGATCTCAAGTTCACGGCGCCGCTGATGGCGGTGACGGCCGCGGTGGTCGGCGTCATCGTCAACCTGGCGGCTTTCTTCGGTTATCACGTGCTGTGGCCGCAGGGTTTCGGCGCCGGCTTCGACTGGGTTGCGGCGGCAATTGCGCTGGCCGCGGCGGTGGCCTTGTTGCGCTACAAGCGCAACGTGATCCAGGTGATCGCCGTGTGCGCGGTCCTGGGACTGGCGCTGAAAATGCTGGCCATCGCCTGATTTCGCCCTCGATGCGCATATCGTGTTTCAATAGCGCCGAAAAGAAATCAGATCAAGGAATGCATCACGTGTCGACGTACAAGAGAACCGCCACCGGCGTAACCAGAACCACCCGGGCCATCGGCGCGGCCCTGGTCCTGATCGCCTTGTCCTATGCGGCCACCGGCGTGGCGCGATTGCCGTCGCCGCCGGCGCTGATCGGACTGGCGCTGGACTGGCAACCGCCTTCGCGCAGCTGGGAATATTTCGACGGCGCGCCGGTGGCCGCCGCCGCCGTGCCGGCTGTTTTTGAAGAGCGCAAGATCGATCTGGCGCCTGACGTGGCGTGGCGCGACGGCGGTCGCATCGGCTTTGCCGGCTTCCTCCGCGAGACTCACACCAACGCCTTGCTGGTGGTGCAGCGCGGCCGCCTGGTCTACGAACACTATCCGCAGGGCGCCCAGCGCGCCACGGTATTCCCGTCGTATTCGGTGGCCAAGTCGATGCTGTCGGACCTGGTCGGCGTGGCGCTGGCCGAGGGCAAGATCGCGGCGCTATCGGATCCGGTGCGCAAATACCTGCCGGACCTGCCTGAGAAATTCGCTGCCGTCACCGTGGACGACCTGATCAACATGCGTTCCGGCATTCGCGTTGAAGAGAAGTACGACAGCGCGTTTTCGCAGATCGCCTACATGTACATCACCACCGACCTCAAGCGTTTCATGCGCGGGCTGGACAAGACCGCGTTCACGCCGGGACTGGGCTTCGCCTATCGCAGCGTCGATTACCTGCTGCTGGGCATGGTGCTGTCGGCGGCCACCGGCGAACCGGCCACGCGTTATCTTCAACGCAAGCTGTGGCAGCCGATGGGTGCCGCCTATGGCGCCGGCTGGAGCGTCGACAGTAAAAAAAGCGGCGTGGAAAAAAGCTTTTGCTGCCTGAATGCGCGCGCCGTCGACTTCGCCCGTTACGGTTTGCTGCATCTGCGCCAGGGCCGTGCGGGCGACGTCCAGGTGTTGCCGGCGGCGTGGATGGAGCGGCCGCCGGAAGTCGGTGTGGCCGACGCCGATTTCGCTTACGGGCGCGGCTGGTGGCTGCCGCGCCAATCCGCCGCTCGCGACGACGGCCACGCGCCGCGCGACTATACCGCGATCGGCATCCACGGCCAGTACGTCTACATTGATCCGGTCAGCGACACCGTCATCGTCAAGCTCAGTGACCACGGCAACGAGCAGGACGAGGCGCTGACGGTGGCAGCTTTCCGCAGCATCGTTGCGGCCCTGCCGGTGAACGACTGAGGCGGCGGCAAGGTTTTTGGGGAGGAAGGACTGGCTGGAAATAGCGGCGGTTTGGCAGGATTTGGACGCCGTTGACGGCTTCGTCGGGGAATCCGGCGTTAAAAATTGCGGTCCGGCAAGGCGCGTTTCGAAGGCATCAGGCCCCGTCATCAACGGTTTTCGACGGTTTCGAGCTAAAATAACGGTTGTTTTTGTGTTGGTGCTCAGGCGGTGACAGCAAGAAACACCCGCCTGCGGCCTTCAAAAACCTGATCAGGGCCTCGCAGTAAGATCCCGAACAGGTTGGTGAAAGGAAGCACCGATACAATACGAGGTTGTTGCAACATCAATCCGACGCATTGCGCCGTCGGGCAGGCAAGCCAGGTACTACCCGTATCGTCCGCTTCGCCTCGTCCGGCCCCCTTGATGGTGCGGCAGCCTCCCAGACGGCTCATCAAACACCAACCCCGCAAGGACATCACCGTGACTACTGATAACTCCACCATCATCTATACGCTGACTGATGAGGCGCCGTTGCTGGCGACCTACTCTCTGCTGCCCATCATCAGGACGTTCACCGCGCCGGCCGGCGTCAACGTCGTTGAAAGCGATATCTCGGTGGCCACGCGGATTCTGGCCGAATTCCCGGACCGTCTGACACCTGAACAACGTGTCCCGGACAATCTGGGCGCGCTGGGCAAGCTGACGCAAGATCCGAGCGCCAACATCATTAAGCTGCCCAACATCAGCGCCTCGGTGCCGCAACTGCAAGCCGCGATCCGCGAACTGCAATCGCGCGGCTACGCGATCCCGGACCTGCCGGAAGATCCGAAGACCGACGAAGAAAAAGAAATCCTCAAGAGCTACTCCAAAGTGCTCGGCAGCGCCGTCAACCCGGTCCTGCGCGAAGGTAATTCCGACCGCCGCGCACCGGCCTCGATCAAGCGCTTCGCCCGCAAGCACCCGCATAGCATGGGCGAGTGGAGCATGGCATCGCGCTCGCACGTTGCGCACATGAAGCACGGCGACTTCTACCACGGTGAAAAATCCATGACCATCGGCGCCGCCCGCGACGTCAAGATGGAACTGGTCGGCAAGAGCGGCAAGACCACCGTCCTCAAGCCCAAGGTTGCCCTGAAAGCCGGCGAAATCATCGACAGCATGTTCATGAGCAAGAAGGCGTTGTGCGAGTTCTACGAAGAGCAGTTCGAAGATGCGCGCAAGACCGGCGTGATGCTGTCGCTGCACGTCAAGGCGACCATGATGAAGGTGTCGCACCCGATCGTGTTCGGCCACGCCGTCAAGATCTTCTACAAGGAAGCCTTCGCCAAGCACGGCAAGCTGTTCGATGAACTGGGCGTGAACGTCAACAACGGCCTGGTCAATCTGTACGAAAAGATCGAGTCCCTGCCGTCGTCGAAGAAGGAAGAAATCATCCGTGACCTGCACGCCTGTCACGAACACCGTCCTTCGCTGGCGATGGTCGACTCCGCCAAGGGCATTTCCAACCTGCACGCGCCGAACGACGTGATCGTCGACGCCTCGATGCCGGCCATGATCCGTATCGGCGGCAAGATGTGGGACGCCAACGGCAAGCCGCAAGACACCAAGGCAGTGATTCCGGAAAGCACCTTCGCCCGTATCTACCAGGAAGTCATCAATTTCTGCAAAACCAACGGCAACTTCGATCCGACCACCATGGGCACCGTGCCTAACGTCGGCCTGATGGCGCAAAAGGCGGAAGAATACGGTTCGCACGACAAGACATTCGAAATCGCCGAGGACGGCGTGGCCAACATTGTCGACCTCGCCACCGGCGAAGTCCTGCTGACGCAAAACGTCGAGCAAGGCGACATCTGGCGCATGTGCCAGGTCAAGGACGAACCGATCCGCGACTGGGTCAAGCTGGCCGTCACCCGTGCACGCAACTCCGGCATGCCGGCCGTGTTCTGGCTGGACCCATACCGTCCGCACGAAGCCGAACTGATCAAGAAGGTCGAGACCTACCTGAAGGATCACGACACCAAGGGCCTGGACATCCAGATCATGTCGCAAGTGCGCGCCATGCGTTACACGCTGGAACGCGTGATCCGCGGCCTGGATACCATCTCGGTGACCGGCAACATCCTGCGCGATTACCTGACCGACCTGTTCCCGATCATGGAACTGGGCACCAGCGCCAAGATGCTGTCGATCGTGCCATTGATGGCCGGCGGCGGCATGTACGAAACCGGCGCGGGCGGTTCGGCGCCGAAGCACGTCAAGCAGCTGGTGGAAGAAAACCATCTGCGCTGGGATTCGCTGGGCGAGTTCCTGGCCCTGGCGGTGTCGCTGGAAGACATGGGCATCAAGACCGGCAACAAGAAGGCGCAAGTGCTGGGCAAGGCGCTGGACGACGCGACCGGCAAGCTGCTGGACAACAACAAGTCGCCATCGCCGAAGACCGGCGAGCTGGACAACCGCGGCAGCCATTTCTACCTGGCCATGTACTGGGCGCAGGAACTGGCGGCGCAGAAGGAAGACGCCGAACTGGCGGCGAAGTTTGCGCCGCTGGCCAAGACCCTGACCGAGAACGAAGCCAAGATCACGGCTGAACTCAAGGCGGTGCAAGGCAAGCCGGTCGACATCGGTGGTTACTTCCTGGCCGATCCGAAGAAGGTCAGCGAAGTCATGCGTCCAAGCGCCACGCTCAACGCGGCTCTGGCTTCGGTGAAGTAATCTTCAGCTAAGCAATACATCAGCAGCAAATAGAAAAGCGGATCTGCGCAGTACGGCAGATCCGCTTTTTTACGTCTTCATTTTACTTTCCAGCTTTATCTTTCCGTCGCGCTCATGCCGCGAGGGCAAACAACTCCTGCGGCGTCGCATTGGCCGGACGCGGACGACCGTACAAATAACCCTGCACTTCGTCGCATGACCACTGGCGCAGCCATTCGCGCTGCTCGGACGTTTCCACGCCTTCGGCGATGACTTCGACGCCGAGGTTGTGGCCGAGGCTGATGACGGCCTGGACGATGGCGGCGTCTTCCGACTGCGGGCGCAGTTCGCGGATGAAGGACTGGTCGATCTTGAGCTTGGTGATGGGAAAACGCTTCAGATAGGCCAGGCTGGAATAGCCGGTGCCGAAGTCGTCGATCGACAGTTTCAGGCCGAGCCGGCGCAGCTTGCACAGCAGCGCGATGGAGCGCTGGACGTTGTCCATCATCACGCCTTCGGTGATTTCCAGCTCCAGGCTGTGCGGCGCGATGCCGGTGTCAGCCAGCGCGCGCTGCACCATGTCGAAGAAGCCGGGATGGTTGAACTGGCGCGGCGAGATGTTCACCGCCATGGTCAGGTCGTTGCCGGTGATGCGCTTCCACAATTGTCCCTGCAGGCAGGCTTCGTACAGGATCCATTCGCCGATGCCGATGATCAGGCCGGTCTCCTCGGCCAGCGGGATGAACTTGTCCGGCGCGATCAGCTCGCCGTTGCGGCGCCAGCGGACCAGCGCCTCGAAGCCCACCAGACGGTTGCTGCTCAGCGATTGCTGCGGCTGATAATGCAGTTCCAGCTCGCCGCGTTCGACTGCATGGCGCAGCTGTGCTTCGAGGTCGAGGCGCAGGTCGGCCTGGGCGTTGAGGTCTTCCGAATAACCGACCAGCGCATCGCCGCCGGACTGGCGCGCGGCTTGCAGCGCAGCGTCGGCGTTCTTCAGCAGGCGCGCGGCTTCGGCGCCGTGGCGCGGATATTCGGCGTAGCCCAGGCTCAGGCTGGAAACCACTTCATGGCGCTCGCTGACGAAGGGCGTGCGCATCTGCGTCTGCAAGGCGTTGAGCGCTTCTTCGAAGGATGGATGGCTTTGCGCGGTGCGGAACAGGATCGCGATGTTGGCGCCGTCGAGGCGATAGACTTCGGCGCCGAAACTTTCGGCGCAGACGCGGATGCGTTCGGCCACATCCTGCATCATGCGGTCGCCGAAGGCATGGCCGAAGCCGCCCACCACGCGCTCGAAACGGTCGATGGTGCCCAGCACCACGGTGTGCGCATGCGCCGGCAACTGGCGCAGGCGGCGTTCGAACGAGCGACGGTGCGCGAGGCCGGTGAGCGGATCGTGGTCGGCCTGGTGCGCCAGCTGCGACTCGGTGCGCAGGCGCGCGCGGATGTGATAAATCATGAAGCCGGCGGTCAGCACCGCCAGCAGATCGAACAGATGCACCAGGCGCGTGATGCGCATGACGTCATTGGCGGTGCCCATCATCTGCGCGCTGGCGCTGTTGTCTTCCAGGCTGGCGCCATCGGGTGAATGGTCCGCAGCGATCTGCGCGGTGCGATGGCGAATGTCGCCGACGGTGCGTTCCATCACCACTGACAACGTGATGCTGGCGCCGATCACCAGCACCAGCAGCGCGTAAATCGACCAGCGCGAATGGCGCCGCAGGAACTGCAATGCCAGACCGGCGGTGGCTGTCCGCAGACGGCGGCCCGGCGGACGTCGCGGCGCCAGCGAAGTGGACAGAAAGCTGCGTGCCTGGACGTCGAAATTCATGATGGATCCTTGTCACATTGTCGGTCTGCCGTGGCCAGTGCACGTTCTATGCAACTGACCAGCTCGCCGGCGTTGAAGGGTTTGCTGAAAAATCCGTTGGCGCCGGCCGCCATGGCGCGCCGGCGAATGCTTTCCTCGGGAAAGGCGGTAATGAAAATCAGCGGCAGGCGTCGGCCGTCGGCCAGCAACTGATCCTGCATGTCGAGGCCGCTCATGCCGCCCATCTGGACATCGGTGATGGCGCAGTCGACGATCTCGAAACCGCGCTGCTGCAAAAATTCCTCCGCCGAAGCGAAGGCTTGCGCCTGCATGCCGAGCGAGCGCACCAGGCGCGAAACGGCGGTGCGCACAAAGGGATCGTCATCCACTATGCCGATGGTACGTAGGTTTGGTGTCGTCAATTGAAGCATCCGGTTGCATGGACGGAGTTGAAGAACTCCATCGCTTGCAACCAGAATAGAGGGTTTGCCGGAAAGGCGGAATCATACGATGGTATTAGGCCCGGAAAGCCTTATCCACAAAGGCTTGTGGCCGGGGAGGCAGGTCAGGACGACAGTCCCAGCGCCTGCGCCATCTTGACCAGCTCGGCGAAGCTCCTGGCCTGCATCTTTTTCATCGCATTGCCGCGATGGATCTTGACCGTGATTTCGCTGGTGCCGAGTTCGCCGGCGATTTGCTTGTTCATCAGGCCGGAGGCGGCCAGGCCCATGATTTCACGTTCGCGCGCGGTCAGCGTGGCGAAGCGTGCGCGCAGGTCGGCGCTGCTCTTGTCTTCGGCCAGGCTGGCGCGGTTGCGCTCAAGCGCGTGGTTCACCGCGTCGAGCAGATCCTGGTCGCGGAAGGGCTTGGACAGGAAGTCGACCGCGCCGGCCTTCATCGCCTTGACGCTCATCGGGATGTCGCCGTGACCGGTCATGAAGATGATAGGCAAGGCGTTGCCGCTGCGCTGCAATTCCACCTGGAAGTCGAGGCCGCTGACGCCTTGCAGGCGCACGTCGAGCACCAGGCAAGCCGGGCCGAGGTGAGGCTTGCGTTGCAGGAAGTCGGCCGCCGAGGAAAAGGTTTCGGCCTGCAGGCCGGACGAGCGCAGCAGGTTGCTGACCGCCTTGCACATCGATGGATCGTCGTCGACCACGAACACCATGGCGCTGTCGGCAAGCTTGTCGGGAGTAGTCATGGCGTTCAGGTCGGGAATGTGGAGTTCAGATCGACGGCAACGAAAACTGCAGTGCCGCACCGTGGTCGACGCCGTCGATCACCCTGATGCGGCCGCCATGCGATTCGATGATGGAACGGCAGATCGGCAGACCCATGCCCATGCCTTCGGCCTTGGTCGAAAAGAACGGATCGAACAGCTTGTCGCGGTGGGCCGGCGCGATGCCGTGGCCGCAGTCGAGCACCGTCACGGCGACGCGGTCGTCGCCGATCAGCGAGGTCTCAAGCATCAGCTCGCGCTGCTGCGCCGGGATGTCTTCCATGGCCTGCATGCCGTTCATCATGAGATTGATGATGACCTGCTGCAACTGCACGCGGTCGGCGTGCACCTGCGGCAGGCCGCCGGTCAGGCGCTGCGTCAGGCGTACATCGTGGCGCGCCAGTTCGCGTTGCACCAGGGTTGCGCTTTCTTCGACGATGGCGTTGATCGCCAGCGGTGCGTAGCTCGGCTCGCTCTTGCGCGACAGCAGCCGCACGCGGCGGATTACCTCGCTGGCGCGGGTGGCGTCCTCCAGCATGCCGACCACCGAAGCGCGCACTTCCTGCATCTCCGGCTGCGGCCGGTCGATCCAGCGCAGGCAGGCTTCGCCGTTGGCGTTGATCGCGGCCAGCGGCTGGTTGACTTCATGCGCGATCGAGGCCGCCAGTTCGCCCAGCATGGTGACGCGCGTGACGTGGGTCAGTTGTCCCTGTGCGCGGCTGAGCGCCTCTTCGCGCAGCAGCAGGCGGCTGGTGGCGGCCTGGCCCTTGAGCGCGAGGAAGGTGGTGACGGCAATGGCGACAATGCTCACCAGCATGCGCGCGAAGGAGCCGCCGACGATGGCGAAGCCGTAGGAAATTACATAGGCCGCCACCGTCAGCAGCATGCAGCCGGCCATCACCACCAGCGTACCGCGGCGCGGCCAGACGGTGACGGCAATCAGCATGACGGCGACGTACAGTACGGCGATGGCGATGTCGAGCGGCGTCAGCGCGTCGACCAGGAAGATCGCCAGCGCGAGTACGCCGGCCATCAGCTGCAGCAGCGACCTACGTTCCGGTTCCGACATGGGGAAGACCCTCTTGGATTTATTGTTGTCCGCATGCTTGCGGATGCGCCGCTGTCACCGGGAAACACGCATCCGGAGTCAGCAGGCGGTCATTGTTGCGGGCCAGTATAAAGCAAGCAATTCGCCCGCGATAGACGACCTAAACCAAAGTATAGGGGGCTGCAATCCGGACCGGTTCGAAGAGCAGAGGCGGCTGAGACCGGCGGGCGCCGGTCGGGATGGAGGCTGCGGCCGATGCGCGCGGATGGATGTCCCTCACGCGCGCCGCAGCCGCTGGTGTTGCATTTACCGGTTTCGCATCGTGAGCAGCGGAGCCGGTATGTTCACTACTTACCGATCGGCATCAGGCGCCGGCGTACGTAGCGTCGTCGTGCATGTTCTGCGCGTGCTGCAAATCACTGCGCACGTCCCGGCGGCTCAGGTGCGAGGACGCTTGGGTGGCAACGGGATAGTTATCGCCGTCGGCGATCTGGCCTTGTTGCTCGGCCTGGATCAGTTCCTGTTTGACCTGGGCGCGGCTGAGGCTGGAAACAAAAGGCTGGTCGACCGGATAGGGTGCTTCGGCGTACGCGCCGGCAGCGGAAGTGAGGGCCAGGGCGGCGAGGACGAGGGATAATTTACGCATGGTGTGTTCTCCAAAAAGTCAGACGATGACCGCAGTCAGCCATGCAGACCGCAGGGCTAGAGGGGAAAGATGAAGGGGGGGCTGCGGTCATCGTGGAACACATTCTGCGCCGCGCTGTCGGACAGAAGCATGACGAACATATGACAATCCGGTCATGCGGGCGTCAGGTTTTTCTCAGCATGTGTTCAGCTTGAAGATGCCGTCCGGAATCATGCGATTCGCCGCAGCCGTCCATGCGGCGCGTGGTATCCGCGACACGGCGGTGTACCATGGCCGGACGATGTTGCAAGCCAAAGTGTCAGCCTTGGGAGGCGGACATCCAAAAAAGGGGGAGTCAACGATGATGGAATTGTTTTATCGGATCAGAGGATCTCATAGACGTTACCGAACAGCCTTGCTGTCGGCGTCATTCGTTGCCGCTTTATACACACAGCATCCCGCCGTTGCCGCCGAACCGAGCTGCGATTGCCAGCAGAGCGTGGGCACGTGCTCGGCTTCGATCGCGGTCAAACCGGTGGAGGCGACCACCCTCGGTTCGTATGCCTCAGAACTGAGGTTCACTTCTTCCGCACCGGCTTGTTCGAAGGTCAACTACTACGTCGACGGCACGCCGTATTTCAACGTGCTGGTCAACGGCAACACCGGCGCCGATACCATCTGGGGTCAGAAGCAGATCAGCCGCGCCAACATCACCGAGATCAGTTGCCAGGTCTGCAAGCAGGTGGCGATGACGCCGGTCCCGGTCGAAAAGAAACCGGAGAACACCGAACTCAAGCCGACCTTGTTTGACGGCCAGTGGGCCGGCGCCGGCAACAACTCCTTCGGCTCGGCGCAGCGCTGGACCTTGAGCTTCGCCACCACCGCCGCCGGCAAGGCCGCCATCACCGGCACCATGGAAGGCAACTTCCCGACCATGCCGATCAGCGCCAGCGGCACCGTCAGCGGCAGCACGCTGAGCTGGCTGGACCAGCAGACGACGTGCACGGCCAAGTTGCTGACCGATGTCTCGCTGGCCTTCGAATGCCATGGCCAGGGTTCGGTGCAGATGGTGATGCGGCGGCAGTGAAGCGCATGAACGTGGGCGGCCGCATCCGTCAATTTTTTCTCCTCGCGCTGGGCCTGTTGCTCAGCGTGCTGATCACGCTGGCCGGTGTCTGGGCCGGCTTCGCCTTGTGGTATCAGTTGCAGGCGCCGGCGCAGATCCGTACGGTCGCGGTGATCGTGCTGGCGTTCGCGGCGCTGGCTGCGCTCAACGGTTTATGGCGACGCCGCTGGCGCCCGCTGCTCGGGTTTGCCGTGCTGTGCGCCGGCATGCTGGGCTGGTGGAGCACGCTCAAGCCTTCGCATGACCGCGACTGGGCCGACGACGTTGCCCGCCTTTTGCATATCGACATTGACGGCAACCACGCGCGCCTGACCAACGTGCGCAACTTCGACTGGCGCAGCGAGACCGATTACACCGTGCGCTGGGAAACCCGCGACTACGATCTCAACCACCTGGTCACGGCCGACCTGGTGCTGTCGTACTGGATGGGGCCGGCGATTGCGCACACGCTGGTGTCCTTCGGCTTTGACGATGGCCGCTACCTGACGTTGTCGGTGGAGATCCGCAAGGAAAAGGGCGAGAGTTTTTCGGCGCTCGGTGGATTCTTCCGCAAGTTCGAGACCGTGCTGGTGGCCAGCGACGAGCGCGACATCGTGCGCGTGCGCAGCAATGTACGCGGCGAAGACGTGTATTTCTATCGCTTGCAGGTGGCGCCGGCCACCCTGCGCAAGCTGTTTGTCGGCTATGCCGGCGAGGCCGCCAGGCTCGAACGCGAACCGGCCTTCTATAACACCCTGACCAGCAATTGCACGACGATCGTGTTCGACCTGGCGCGCGCGATCAATCCGCAATTGCCGTTCGACTATCGTCTGCTGGCTTCAGGCTACCTGGCGGAGTACGCCCATGATGTCGGCGGCCTGACGCCGGGATTTGATTACGCCACGCTGCGTGCGCGCGGCCGCATTACCGAGCGCGCGCTGGCGGCCGGCAACGATGTCCGTTTTTCGGAATTGATCCGCCTCGGCATTCCCGGCATTGCGCCGACAGCAAAGTAATCAGCGCGCCGGCCAGCGCGCGGCGCTGCCAACCGCCGCCGGCATCGCCTCGCGCATGGTGTCGATGAAGTAACGCAGGCGCGCCGGATAGAAGCGGGCATAGGGATAGATGATCGACACCGGCAGCGCTGCGGCTTCCCATTCGGGCAGGAGCGGCACCAGACGGCCCTGCTCCATGTGTTCTCCCAGCAGCCAGGCCGAACCGAGGAGCAGGCCGACGCCTTCCACCGCCGCATTGGTCAGCGCATACAGGCTGTCGGAACTGAGGCGCGGCTGGAACGACACTTCGGCGACCTCGCCGGTGACGGTATTTTTCAGGGTGACGTCGCGCCGGTAAAACTGCGGGATCGCCAGCCACGGCATCGCCGCCAGGTCGCGCGGGTGGCTCGGCGCCGGATACTGCGCCAGCAACGCCGGCGCGATCGCCAGCATGCGCGGCACCTCGGCCAGCCGGATCGCCACCACCGAGGGATCGCTGACTTCGCCGACCTGGATCGCGCAGTCGATGCCGTGCGCGATGAAATCGGCGACGCGGTCGTACAGCAGCCATTCCACCGTGATGCCGGGATGGCGTCGCATGAACTCGGCCAGCGGCGCGATCAGTTGCCGTTGCCCGAAGGCGTTGGGCACCACCACGCGCAGCGAACCCTCGGCCTCGACGCCGGCACCGCGCACGTCGAACTGGAAGGATTCCCAACCGGCCAGCAGGTCGAGCGCGCGCTCATAGCAACGTTCCCCGTCCTCGGTCAATTTCATGGCGTGGGTGGAGCGTTGCAACAGGCGCACCCCCAGCGAGCGCTCCAGCAACTGAAGGCGGCGGCTGATGGTCGGCTGCGTGGTGCCGAGCTGGCTCGCGGCGGCCGACAGGCTGCCGGCCTGGACGATGCGCACGAAGGTCTGAATCAGCTCGATGCGGTCGGCGGCGCTGGAAGACGGCGGAAGGGCGGCTGGAGCCGAGAGGGTCGCTTTGTTCATACGTACAGCGTATAACAATTCTGCACACGATGCCACTACCGCAGCGCAACAATGGCGCGCAAACTCCACTCCGTCAAACTAACAAAGGGGTAGCCATCATGTCTTCCATTCAGAATACGCATACAAGTCATAGCGCGACTGCCGCGGCAAGCGCCGCCGCCGCGCCTGTCAATCAACTGCCGGCCTCGCTGATGCTGCTGTTGTCGGCCGGCGCCGGTCTGGCCGTGGCCTCGCTGTACTACTCGCAGCCCATGCTGGGCATTCTTGGCGCCGACATCGGCGCCTCCGACCGCGCCATCGGCATGGTGCCGATGCTGACCCAGCTCGGCTACGCGCTGGGCATCCTGCTGCTGGCGCCGCTGGGCGACCGCTACGATCGCCGTCGCATCATCCTGATCAAGGCCGCGGTGCTGACCGGCGCCTTGCTGCTGGCCGGTGCATCGTCGGGCATCGCCGTGCTGCTGGTCGCCAGTCTGGCGATCGGCCTGTCGGCCACGCTGGCGCAGGACATCGTCCCGGCCGCCGCCACGCTGGCGTCGGAACAGCATCGCGGCAAGGTGGTCGGCACCGTGATGACCGGCTTGCTGCTCGGCATCCTGCTGTCGCGCGTGCTGAGCGGTTTCGTCGCCGAGCATTTCGGCTGGCGCAGCATGTTCGTGGCCGCCTCGGTCAGCATCGCCCTGATCGGTGTCGCGGCATGGCGCGGCCTGCCGCGCTTCAAGGCCACCACGCATCTGTCGTACGGCGCCTTGCTGGGTTCGCTGGGCAAGCTGGTGCAAAAGCATCCGGCGTTGCGCCGCGCCGCCTTGGCCCAGGGTTTGCTGTCGGTCGGCTTCAGCGCCTTCTGGTCGACGCTGGCAGTGATGCTGCATGCCGCACCGTTCCATCTGGGCAGCGCCGCCGCCGGTGCCTTCGGTCTGGCAGGCGCAGCGGGCGCCTTGGCTGCACCGCTGGCCGGCCGCATTTCGGACAAGAAAGGTCCTGAACTGGTGACCCGTCTGGGTATCGGCCTGGCGATCCTGTCTTTCGTGGCGATGGCGTTTGCGCCGGCGTTCTCGACCAGCGGCCAGCTGTGGTTGCTGGCGCTGGCCGCGATCGGTTTCGACCTTGGTGTGCAGGCTACGCTGGTGGCGCATCAGACCATCGTCTATAGCATCGAACCGGGCGCTCGCAGCCGTCTCAATGCGGTCTTGTTCGTCGGCATGTTCGTCGGTATGGCCGCCGGCGCTGCATTGGGCAGCCTGCTGCTGGCGCAATGGGGCTGGATCGGTGTGGTCGGTCTGGCAACGGTGGCTTCGCTGGGCGCCTTGCTGGTGCGCATGCTGCCGGGCAAGAATCGCGACCGTTGATGGTCTGAGCATCGTGGCAATGCAAGCGCGGCCTCCGGGCCGCGCTTGCGTTTACAATAAAACGCGGCAATTAAAACACTGCTCCGGGCTTGAAGAACCGCAGGCCAGCCTGAAATAAACGGAGCCCCGTTGTAAGATAGGCGGTTGCGCCATGTTACGGCGCCAGGCAATTACATAGGTTCATCATGTCGTCACCAGAAAACATCGAAACAGACGTCGTCATTCCAGAAGAAAACCTGGAATTCGTCAGCTCCTGCGCATTACCGATGCCGTGGGCCACTTTCCAACTGCATGCCTTCGTCGACCACGTTTCCGGCAAGGAACACCTGGCCCTGGCGCTGGGCGACGTCGGCAACGGCGAACCGGTGCTGGCGCGCGTGCATTCCGAGTGCCTGACTGGCGACGCCTTGTTCAGCCAGCGCTGCGACTGCGGCGCGCAACTCGAAGCCGCCCTGCGCCGCATCGCCAGGGAAAAACGCGGCGTGGTGTTTTACCTGCGTCAAGAAGGCCGCGGCATCGGCCTGCTCAACAAGGTGCGTGCTTACCATCTGCAGGACGGCGGCGCCGACACGGTCGAGGCCAACCTGCAACTGGGTTTCCCGGCCGACATGCGACGCTACACCATGGTGGTGCCGATGGCCGAACACCTCGGCATCAAGGGCCTGCGCCTGATGACCAACAATCCACGCAAGGTCAACGCCCTGGTGGAAAACGGCATCGAGGTGCTGGAACGCGTGCCGCTGGTGGAAAACCGCAATCCCTTCAACATCCGCTACCTGCGCACCAAGGCCACCAAGCTGGGCCATCTGCTGCCGTCGCACGACAACGACTGAGGTCGCATTTTCACCGCCGCGGCTGCTCAATGCCGCGGCGCGTTTCGTTTTCTCCCATTTCGATTCTCCGGCAACAAAGTTCGGTTTCTTGACGGTCGTAAATGCAACCATGTTGCAAATACAGGCATGACGGTTTATGATGCGCTCGATGATTAATTGCAACTGAGTTGCATGTGTGGCGGCGCGCATCCGGACAACGATGACGTCGCCCACGCGAGCCCGCACATCTTTCCCGTCAGGAGAACCACGCATGCCAGCCCCACAACAACACGCCGCGCGCAAGGACGCACGACTGCCGGTCACGGTCCTGTCCGGCTTCCTCGGCGCCGGCAAAACCACGCTGCTCAACCACATCCTGTCCAACCGGGACGGCTTGCGCGTGGCGGTGATCGTCAACGATATGAGCGACGTCAATATCGACGCTTCACTGGTCGAGAAGTCGGCGCAGAACAACGGCGCGGCGCTGTCGCGCACCGAGGAAAAAATGGTCGAGATGAGCAACGGCTGCATCTGCTGCACCCTGCGCGAAGACCTGTTGATGGAAGTCGGCAAGTTGGCGGCGGAAGGACGCTTCGATTACCTGCTGATCGAATCCACCGGCATCGGCGAACCGATGCCGGTCGCCGCGACCTTCGACTTCACCGATGAAAAGGGCAACTCGCTCAACGATGTCGCCCGCATCGACACGATGGTCACGGTGGTCGACGCCCTCAACCTGTTGCGCGACTTCAGCAGCGAAGACCTGCTGGCGCAGCGCGGCGCCGTGGCCGGCGAAGGCGACGACCGCACGCTGGCGAGCCTGCTGACCGAGCAGATCGAGTTCGCCGACGTCATCGTGGTCAGCAAGGTCGACATGGTGTCGGCGGCGCAATTGCGGACGGTTACCGGCGTCATCAAGGCGCTTAATCCCGACGCCGACATCGTCCACGCCGAACGCGGTCGCGCGCCGTTGAGCAAGCTGCTCGGCACCGGCAAGTTCGACCTCGAAAAAGCGAGTGCGATGGCGGGCTGGGCCAAGGAGCTGGCGGGCGAGCATCGTCCCGAAACCGAGGAATACGGCATCGGCAGTTTCGTCCTGCGCAGCCGCGAGCCGCTGCATCCGCAACGCTTCGCCGCCTTCCTCGAAAAGCCGCTGGCGGGACTGATCCGCGCCAAGGGTTACGTCTGGCTGGCCAGCCGTCCCGAATGGGCGCTGTCGTATTCGCGCGCCGGCAACACCGCCACGCTGGAGCCGGTCGGCCAATGGTGGGCGGCGGCGCAGGATCGCATGCCGCCGCGCGGCACGGAACAACGCGCAGCCATCGACGCCAACTGGGAGGAACCCTACGGCGACCGTATTTGCGAAGTGGTGTTCATCGGCCAGGACATGGACCGCGCATTGATCGAACGCGCGTTCAGCGAAGCGCAGCTGAGCTTCACCGAAACCCGCAAGGGCATGCGCCACTGGCGCGCTTTCCCGGATCCGTTCCCGGACTGGACGCGCATCGCTGAAGAAGAAGCCACTGTCGCTGGATAGGACCCACGCAGGTACGCCGACGCAGAGTCATGTAGCATAGCGGGATTCCTTCATTACCCGGGCCGGCGCGACCGCAACCAAGCGCCGGCCGTTGATTTTCGCCATGACACAAGACACTCCCGCACTGATCCCGATTTCGCTGCTGACCGGCTTCCTCGGCAGCGGCAAGACCACGCTGCTGAACTACCTCGTGGCTCAGCCCGAACTGAAGGACACGCTGGTCATCATCAACGAGTTCGGCGAGATCGGCCTCGACCATTTGCTGGTCGCGCATAGCCAGGACGAAGTCGTGGTCGAGATGAGCAGCGGCTGCCTGTGCTGCACCATCCGCGGCGACCTCAAGAAGACGCTCAAGGACATCACCTGGCGCTTCGCCGAAGGCGGCAAGCGCAAGTTCAACCGCGTCATCATCGAGACCACCGGGCTGGCGTCGCCGATCCCGATCCTGCACACCCTGATGACCGACAACTTCATCGCGTCGAAGTATCGCCTCGACGGCGTCATCACCACGGTCGACGCGGTCAACGGCAACCAGACGCTGGACAATCATATTGAGGCAGTGCAACAGGCCGCCGTGGCCGATCGCCTGCTGCTGACCAAGAGCGATCTGGCCGATGCGGCCGCATTGCAGGATCTGCAGACACGCCTGAAAGTGATCAATCCGGGCGCGCAACAAATCCTGTCGCAGCAAGGCCGGGTGGCGCCGCAGCAACTGCTCGACGCCGGCCTGTTCCGCGCCGCCGACAAGACGCCCGACGTCGAACGCTGGCTCAGCGAAGAAGCGTATGAGGCACCGCATGCGCACGATCATGAACATGCACACGGCCATCATCATCACGGTCACGACCACGGCCACGGCCACAAGCACGCGCATGAAGACCATGGCCACGACATCAATCGCCACGACGACCACATCCGCGCCTTCTGCTTCAGTTTCGACAAGCCGATCGAACCGCATCTGTTCGACGAATGGCTGAGTCTGCTGGTCGGCTTCAAGGGGCAGAACATCCTGCGCATCAAGGGCATTATCAATCTCGCCGGCGAAGACAAGCCGACCGTGATCCACGGCGTGCAGCACATCTTCCATCCGACCGTGACGCTGCCGGCCTGGCCGTCAGAGGATCGCCGCACGCGTATCGTGTTCATCACCAAGGATATCGAGCGCGCCACCATCGAACGTTCCTTCACGGCATTCATGCAGGCGCAGGCCATCGAACAGGAGCAACGGCTGACGCCGGGGAAAGACGCCGCGTGGTAAAAATGCCGCAGTTGCAGCATTGGCTTCGCCAGTAAACTTTCCCGCAGGACACAACAACGCGCCGCATTTTGTGGCGCGTTTTGCATTCGAGCGCGCCCCGTTATGGTGAGGCGCTGCGCCGGACAACAGTTTTCTCTGTAGGACAGTCCTGCGCAATTTCAGGGAAGCATTCCGACCCATGCACACAGCAAAACTTTCCCTCGATAAAGTTGGAAAAAAATTAAGCAATAAGGCATCTGCGCATAGGGCGGCACGTTTATGATGGCCTCATATCGGTCACGAAAAATGTCATTCCCGCATGTACAAAGCGATCAAACGCATAGGAGCCTCGATCTCGGTGTCGCTGACGCTGATCATCGGCTTTGGCGTGACCGCTTTGCTTTTTCTGGGCACCTGCAAGCTTGAGGATGACGCCTTCAATCTCGACTTCGAGCGACGCGCGCTGCTGCGCGTGACCACGCTGCAGCGCGGCCTGGAAGAAGCGGTACAGGTGCTGACCGTCATCAATCGCCTGTTCGTCACCATCGACAATCCCACGCGCGAGCAGTTTCACATCTTTACCGCCCCGCTGATCGAGAAATATCCGCACGTGCAGGCGTTCAGTTTCCAGCGCTTTGTCACGCGCGGCGAACGCGCCGGTTTCGAGAACGCCATGCAGGCGCGCTATCCGGGCTTCGGCATCCGCGCACTGGTGGAAGGCAAGACCGTGCCGTCGCCGATCCGCGAGCGTTATCTGGTGGTCGATTACCTCGAACCGCTGCAAGGCAACCGTCCCGCGCTCGGTCTCGACATGTCGGCCAACGCCACCGTCATGCAGGCGCTGCAGCAAGCCATCGACAGCGGCAAGCCGGTGTCGACCGGCGCGTTCCGGCTGGCGCAGGCGTCCACCAATGAACGCGGGCTGCTGGTGTTGATGCCTGTATACCGCTCCGGCATGCCGCTCGACACGTTGGCGCAGCGCCAGGCGGCGGTGATCGGCGATACCACCGCGGTGTTCCATGCGCGCGTGCTGCTGCAAAGAATTTTCAACGCGGTCGGACCGCTGCGGCGGGAAGACGTCGACGTCAGCGTGTATATCGGCGAGCACGCCGACCCGGTCGATCTGGTCTACCGCAGCGACAGCAACGCCAACAAATCGCTGTTGCCGTCGTGGCTCGGTTACCGCAAGCCGATACGCATCCGCCGCACCTTCAACATCGCCGGCCAGCCCTGGCATCTTGAAGCCAAATCAGCGCCGATTCCGCTGACGGCCAACCATTCCAACTCACTGCTGATCCTCGGCGCCGGCACCTTGCTCACGCTGCTGGCGGCGGCGTATCTGTACACGCTGTCGATGCGCTCGCGGCGCATCCAGCGCACCGTCGACGAACGCACCGCCGAGCTGCGCCTGACCAACGTGCTGCTCAAGGAAGACATCCAGGCGCGCCAGCAGGCCGAGCAAGCGTTGCAGCTGCGCCAGCGCGCCATCGAGGCAAGCGCCAACGCCATCATCATCATGCAGGCGACCGCACCCGACTATCCGATCGAATACGTCAATCCTGCGTTCGAGCGCATCACCGGCTACGGCGCCGGTGAAGTGATCGGGCATAGCATCCGCATGCTCGAAAGCGACAACGCCGCCGATGCCCACGCTCACGGTTTCGAAGAAATCTGGAGCGCCATGCGCGAGCAGCGCGAAGGCAACGTAGTACTGCGCAATCACAACAAGAGCGGCGCCGAGGTGTGGAACGATCTGTACATCGCGCCGGTGAAGAGCGAGCAGGGCGTGGTCACGCATTTCGTCGCGGCGCTGTACGACATCACGTCGATGAAGCGTTATGAAGCGGAACTGGAATTCCAGGCTAACCGCGACGTCCTGACGGGGCTGGTCAACCGCAACATGTTGCGCAAGGTGCTGGAAGAAGCCATGGCCTACGCCGAACGCTACCAGCGCTCGCTATGGGTGGTGTTCGTCGACCTCGACCGTTTCAAGTTCGTCAACGACACGCTCGGCCACAAGGCCGGCGACCTGCTGCTGAAAACCATCGCCGGCCGTCTGCGCGCGGCGGTGCGCGACACTGACACCATCGCGCGGCTGGGCAGTGACGAGTTCGTCATCGTCATGTCCGAATACACCGGCATCGGTCTCGACACGCGCCACCTGCACCGCATCCAGGAAGCCGTGGCGGCGCCGATGACGATCGAGGGACATACCTTCTTCCCGACCTGCAGCATCGGCGTGGCAGCCTATCCGGACGACGGTCGCGATGCCGAAGTGCTGGTCAAGCACGCCGACATCGCGATGTACCGCGCCAAGCAAAGCGGTCGCGACAACTACCAGTTCTATACGCCGGCCATGAACGCCCAGGCGCTCGAGCGTTTGCGCATCGAAGGCGATCTGCGCCTCGCGCTGGAGCGCAATGAGTTCTTGTTGCATTACCAGCCCAAGATCAATCTGCGCAGCGGCCAGATCGTCGGCATGGAAGCGCTGATCCGCTGGAATCATCCGGAGCTGGGCATGGTATCGCCGGCGCGTTTCATCAGCCTGGCCGAAGAGACCGGCCTGATCCTGCCGATCGGCTCGTGGGTGATCCGCACCGCGTGTGCGCAGGCGCGCACATGGCAAGAAGCCGGATTGGGAAATCTGCGCGTCTCGGTTAACCTGTCGGTGCGCCAGTTCGTGCAGAAAGACCTGGTGTCGTCGATCGCCAAGGTGTTGCAGGAGACCGGGCTCGATGCCGATTGCCTCGAACTGGAGCTGACCGAAAGCCTGGTGATGACCGACGTTGAACACGCCATCGGCATCCTGCGCGAGCTCAAGGACCTTGGCGTGCATCTGTCGATCGACGACTTCGGCACCGGTTATTCGAGCTTGTCCTATTTGAAGAAATTCCCGATCGACGTGCTCAAGATCGACAAGTCCTTCGTGCGCGACATCACCATCGACGCCGACGACGCGGCGATCACGGTGTCCATCATTTCGTTGGCGCACAGCCTCAAGCTGCACGTCATCGCCGAAGGCGTGGAGACCGAGGAGCAGTTGTCCTTCCTGCGTCAGCACGGCTGCGACGAGATGCAGGGTTATCTGTTCAGCCCGCCGGTGGAGCCCGAGCGCTTCGTCGAGCTGCTGCAGGAAAAGAACGACACCCTGGTCACCACGCTGGAATTCAGCGCGCGCTAGATCGTGATCACCAGCTGCGGATCGAAGGCCGGATTTTCCCACTCGATATCATCCAGCGTTACCGCCTGTTTCAGGTTGAGCGCATAGCCGCGAGGATTGGTAACGACGCGACAGCCCGCCGCCGTGTAATCGAAACTGTCATGCACATGCCCGTGCATCCACAGGTCCGCCTGCGCCAGCAGCGGCGTGAGGTCGCTGATGAAGCCGGGGTTCAGCGGCGAACCGGCGAAGCGTTCGTGGATGGACTGCGGATGCGGACCGTGATGCGTGATCACCACGGTCTTGCCGTCGAAAGGCTGCGCCAGTTGCTGCTCCAGCCAGGCGCGCGAACGTCGATGCAATTGCAGCGCATCCTGCGGCGTGAACAACGCGCCGTCCGGCATGCTGATCACGCGATGGTCGAACAGGATGTTGCCGGCTTGTTCCATCGCGGCTTCCAGCGTCAGCGACGGGGTGCCTTCCTGTTGCAGCGCGTAGTCGGTCCACAGGCAGCAGCCGAGGAAACGCACGCCGCCTTCGATCACGGCTGAATTTTCGAGATGGCGCACGTGTCCGTCCGAAGCCTGCGCGCTGCGGGCGATGTCGCCGACCACTTGCGGATACTGCGCGTCGTAGGCTTCGTGATTGCCGTGCACGTACAACACCGGCACCGGCCAGTCGGCGAAGGCGGCAATCGCGGCGTCGCCGTTGTGGATGTCGCCGGCAATGATCAACAGGTCGGCATCGGTTGGTTCGATCGCGCGATAGGCGGGGAAGCGCGGCGTCATGCGTTCAAGATGCAGGTCGGAGGCAAGCTGGATTTTCATGCGGAGAATTCCTTAGTGGGCAATCCACGCCAGGATCAGCGTGATCGTCAGCAGCGAGGTCGTGGTGGAAATCAAAATGGCGCGTGACATCAGCGCCGCTTCACGCCGGTACAGTTCCGCCAGCATGAACGGACCGGTGCCGATCGGCATGGCCGACAACAGCAGCGCAGTGTCGGCCCACATCTTCGGCAGCGGCAGGATCCAGTAGGCGAACAGCGCCGTCACGGCAGGATGCAGCAACAACTTGAAGCTCACCAGCAGGCTCACCGAACCGGCTTGCTTGTTCTCGATCGGCTGCGCCAGGAACAGGCCCAGCGACACCAGCGCACAGGGACTGGCGGCCGCGCCCAGCAGCTTGAACAATTGCTGCACCCCGGTCGGCAAGACGTAACCGCTGGCGGCCACCAGGCTGCCGAGTATCGGGGCGATCAGGATGGGATTGCGGATCAGCGAGTTGCCGGTCTTGAGCAGGCTGCGGCCGATGTGCTTTTCGGCGTGCAGGCAGATTTCCAGCAGCACGATGGCGATGGCGAACAGCAGGCAGGCGGTCATCACCATGGCGATCACGGCCGGCGGCATGCCGTTGCGGCCGAAGGCCAGCAGGCACAGCGGGATGCCGATGAAGCCGACGTTGGCGTACGAGGTGCCGAGGCTGTCGATGATGATGTCGCCGGCCGCCGCGCCCTGGCGATACTTGATCCAGGCCGTCAGCACGAACACCACCGCAATGCCGATGGCGAACACGGCGATAAAGCGCAGGTTGCTGAAGTCGGCCGGCGTCAGCCGCGCAATCGAATCGAACAGCAGCGCCGGCAAGCCCAGGTAGATGACGAAGCGGTTCAGTTCGCTGGCGGCATTGACGCTGAGGATATTGCGCTTGCGGCAGAGGAAGCCGAGGAAGATCAGCGCGAAGACCGGGAAGACGACGTTGAAGATGGCGAGCATGAAGAACTCATTTCATAAATAGGCGTGAGTGCGAGCTTGCCCTGTTTGGGAAGAGATGCAAGGCGCGAATCGGGGTCAAGACTGGGCGTCTTGACCCCGATTCGTAACGCCGCAGATCGCCCAAACAGGCCGCTCCCTTCGGGTTCTTCCCAGAAAGGGCGCTGGCCGCGTTGCGCTCCTTGCGCGTAGCACCGCTACGCGACGCGTCGCACGCCTTGCCAGCACCCTTTCTGGGAAGAACGCATCTTACGTCTATTTATGAAATGAGTTCTAGTCGCAGAGCGGCTGGCTGCATGGATGAAGGGTGCGGACGATTTTAAAGGGTTTTGCCGCACCTGGTTTTTCCATGCCCGCAGCAGCGCTGCCGGTCACATGCCGGCTTTCAGCTGAGCGCCGCCGCCAGCATGCCCGGGTTGCCATCGGCCGGCTTGTCGTTGATGGCGAAATGCAGCAGCGCCGCCAGCAGGCCGGCCGCCACCGTCGCACCCCACACCATGCTGTACGAGCCGGTCAGGTCGAACAGGTAGCCGCCCAGCCAGGCGCCGAGGAAGGAGCCGAGCTGGTGGCTCAGGAAGCACACCCCGAACAGCGTGCCGAGATGACGCGTGCCGAACACCTTCGCCACCAGTCCGCTGGTCAGCGGCACTGTGCCCAGCCAGGTCAGGCCCATCACTGCGGCGAACACCATCACCGAGGCGCTGGTCTTGGGCAGCGCCAGGAACGCGGCGATGGCGCCGCTGCGGATCAGGTACAGCCAACCCAATACATATTGCTGGCGGAAGCGCCCGCCCAGCCAGCCACAGCCCCAGCTGCCGGCCATGTTGAACAGGCCGATCAGCGCCAGCGCCGTCGCCCCCAGGCCGAGCGGCATGTGGCACAGCGTCAGGTAGCCGGGCAAGTGGGTGCCGATGAAGGCCAGCTGGAAACCGCAGGTGAAGAAGCCGATGGTCAGCAGGCGATAACCGGGATGGCGGCCGGCCAGGGCGAGGACTTCTTTCAGCGACGACGTGGCCGGTTCGGGTACAGAGTGAGCCGCCGGCGTAGAGGATTTCTTGCGGCGCCGGTCGAGGATCAACCCGGCCGGCGCAATCGCCAGCGCGATGGCGGCCAGCACGAACAGCGAAGCCGACACGCCGGCGCTCTCGCGCACCGTCTGCGCCAGCGGCACCAGCAGCACCTGGCCGAGCGAGCCGCCGGCACTGGCGATGCCCATCGCCATGCTGCGTTGTTGCGGCGTGGCGACGCGGCCGACCGAGGCCAGCACCACACCGAAGCTGGTACAGCTGATGCCGACGCCGACCAGCAAGCCCAGCCCGATGATCAGCAGCAGGCCGGATGGGGCCACCGCCGCCAGCGCCAGTCCGGCGGCGAAGGTGACCGCGCCGAACGCCACCACCGGCGTGGCGCCGTAACGGTCAGCCGCCGCGCCGGCGAACGGCTGGGCAAAGCCCCACACCAGATTGTGCAGGGCGATGGCAAAGGCGATCACCGTTACCGGCAAGCCGCGGTCGTAGGAAAACGGATTGATGTACAGGCCGAAGGTCTGGCGCGTGCCCATGACGACGCTGAGCACCAGTGCGGCGGCGATGACGACCCACAGCGCGGGATTGCGGGCGCGGGAAAGGCGAGCCGGGGTCGGCTCAATGGTTGCGGACATGATGGATGTCTCCGTAGCGATCACAGAACCGCACATTAGCAGCGGCGCAACACGGCGACAAAGGAAAGGATTTTGACGATGAGTGAGTCCCGCTCACTCATGTTCAACCGGAGCATGCAGAGGCGTTAGCGCGACGAATTTGCGTGCACGGATTCCTGCGCTTCGGTGAGCAGCCAGCTTCTGAATCCGGCCACGTCGGCGCGTTCGCCGGCGGTCTCGGCGCTGACCAGCCAGTAGGCGGTTTCGGCGTCGACCAGGTCGGTGTGCAGCTCCTTGCCCAGTTCTACCAGCGCGCCGCTGGCAAGGTCGCGGTCGACCAGCGGCCGTCGTCCGAGCGCCACGCCGAGCCCGCCGATGGCCGCTTCGAAGGCCAGCTGGATGGTGTCGACATGCAGGCCGCGGCGGGCGTCGATACCATCGGTGCCGGTGCGCGCGAGCCAAGTCTGCCAGTCCTCGCTGGCCTGGGTGACGTGGATCAGCGTGGCGCGGCGCAGGTCGACCTTGCCGTCGCGTCCGCGCAGGCTGTCGCGGCAGGCCGGGCTGCAGACGGGGACCAGTTGCTCGCCGAACAGTTTGCGCCAGGCCGGATCAGCGGCCGGCGTGCGGCTCATTCGGATGGCGAAATCGAAACCGTCGGTCGGCAGGTTGACCTGGCGCGCCGAGGTGTCGACGCTGACATTGGTGTCCGGCCACAGCGTACGGAAATCCTGCAGGCGCGGCAGCAGCCAGCGCGACGCCAGCGTCGGCGCGCAGCTCACCGAAATGCTGCGGCCGTGGCGGTCGGGCAAGCGTTGCGTGCCGGTGGCGATCAGCGCGAAGGCTTCCGAAATGTAGCGCAGGTAATCGGTGCCGGCCGGCGTCAGCGTCAGGCGGCGGGGCGCGCGGATGAACAATTCCACGCCCAGGGTTTGCTCAAGGCTGACGATGCCGTGGCTGACGGCGCTGGGCGTGACGTTGAGTTCGGCGGCGGCGAGCTTGAAGCTCTGGTGGCGGCCGGCGGCTTCGAAGAAGCGCAGCGAAGAAAGCGGTGGCAGGCGAAGCGGCATGGCGGGTGTCCCCAACGGCAGTCTGGCGGAGGCGCAAGTGGAGCGGGCCGGCGCTGCCGCAACGTGATGGAAGGACAGCGTATCATATTGCTGCTGCGGTCGATGGCCGCTCCCGAACCAAGAATATCCGCATGACGCCAGTCGCTTTTCCCTCCGCCAGTTTCAACGATGACGCCTTGCGCGGGCATTGGCGCGGGCGAGCGGTTTATACAATGCTGCAGACCGGTTACAGCGATGCTTTCCTGCAGGTCTGGGAAAAGTTGCGCGAGCAGGCCGGCGACGCCGAGGATGCCGACACGCCGCAGCGCCTGCATTATTTGCTGATCGATGCCGCTCCGCCGACCGCGCAGCAATTGCGTGCGATGGCGCCGTCCCATGCCCTTGCCGGTGAACTGGCCGACGCCTGGCCACCGTTGACGCCCGGTTATCACCGGCTGTTGCTGGAACAGGGCCGCGTGGTGTTGACGCTGATCATCGGCGACGTCGCCGCGAGTCTGGCGCAGGTCGATGCGCGGGTGGATCTTTTCCTGTTGCATGACGACGCCATGTGGGACGCGCAGCAGTTGAAACGACTGGCGCGGCTGGCGGCGCCTAAAGCGCAATTGCGTGTGAGCGGCGCATGGCAGGTGACACCGCCTGAGTTGGCTGCAGCTGGCTTCACGATGGATGAAGACGACAAGTCGACGGCGCATTTCGCACCGCGCTGGAAGGTGCCGGAGCGCACAATTCCGCAAGACCGCCGCGCCCTCGTGATCGGCGCCGGCCTCGCCGGCAGCGCCGCTTGCGAAGCGCTAACCGCGCGCGGCTGGCGGGTGACGCTGATCGAGCGGCATGCGCACGCTGCGCAGGAAGCCTCCGGCAACCTGGCAGGCGTCTACATGCCGGCGATTTCACGCGACGACAATCCGACTGCGCGTCTGACGCGCGCGGCTTTCCTGTTCGCACAGCAGGCGTGGACGCGCGCCGGGGTGTTCGACGCTGAACAAAGCAATGGAAGAGCCTGTGGCGTGCTGCAAGTGGCGCGCGACGCCGAACAGGCGGAAGCATTCGAACAGGCCGCGCTGCACTGGAATTATCCGCACGACTACGCACAGTGGTTGTCGGAGCAGGAAGCGAGCTCGCGACTAAGCCTGCCGACCGGCAGCGGCTGGTTCTTCCCACACGGCGGCTGGCTGCGGCCGGCGGCGGTGTGCGACGCCATGCTGCGCGTTTGCGATGAACGCCTGCAACGCTGCTTCGGGAAAGAAGCGGCATCGTTGCAGCGTGTTGACGGACTGTGGCAGGCGCTCGATGCAGACGGTAAGCTTATCGCCGCCGCGCCGGTGGCCATCCTCGCCAACGGCGTGCAGTCGACGGCACTGGCGCAGGCTGCGGCGTTGCCGCTGCAGGTGATACGCGGCCAGGTCAGCCATGTGCCGGCGGCGTCCTTGCCGACGTTGCCGTTCGCCTTGTGTGGCGACGGCTACCTGACCGGCTTGGTGGACGGATTGGTCAGTGTCGGCGCCAGTTACGATCGCGATGATCACGACACGACCGTGCGCGCCGACAGCCACGCAGGCAATCTCGACAAGTTGCAGCAATTGCTGCCGGGCGTATCGGCCGGAATCGATCGGGATGCCCTGGCGGGACGCGTCGGTTTCCGCTGCGTCTCGGCCGACCGTCTGCCATTGATCGGCGCCTTGCCTGATCAGGAAAAACTGGCGGCGGGCGGCGAAGTCCAGCTGCGCGATGCGCCGCGTTGGCCGCAGCTGTATGGCTTGCTGGCCTATGCCTCGCGCGGGCTGATCTGGGCGCCGCTGGCGGCCGAGATCGTGGCGTGCGCGCTGGAGGATGAGCCGGCGCCGCTCGGCAAGGACTTGCTGGCTTTGCTGGACCCGGCGCGCTTTGCGCTCAAGGCGCATCGCCGCATGCCCTAACGCTCTTCGGTCAGGGTCGCTTCGCGCGCATGGTATTCAGTATGGAAGAAGATGCCGCAAGCGCGCCGGTGATGAGTCCAATGAAGACAAAAAGCCAGCCGGTCGGAATCAGGAAAAAGAATGGTTCATGCAACATGCCGTCGGCATCCATGGAGGATCCGGCCATGCCGGACAGGGCGAAACATCCGCAAGCTATCAGGAAAGCCAGCGCGGCAGCGCGGATCATGGTTTTTGGCGTAGGAAATATCATCTTGCGATTCCATCAAATGAACTATCCACGCACAGACAGCTGTCGCGCGTGGATAGTTCTATTGGCATGTGCTCCAAAAGGACGGAACACAGAAAAACGAACTCAGCGTCCCCAGCCGCCGCGATTAAAGCGCCAGCCATCCGGTTCCTGATGCCAGCCCGGCGGCGCGTAATGGCGGCCGCGACGAACGCGTTCCCAATGGCCGCCGACCCAGACATGGCGATGGCCATTCCAGGCCCAGTAGCCCGGCGCCCAGACATAGCCGCGGCGCGGCGGCGGCATGCGTTCATAGCGCGGCGGCGGTGGCGGCGTGCCGATGCGGATGTCGACCGAGGTGCGCGACTGCGCCTGCGCGACCGGCGTCATCAGGACCGATGAGGCTGCGCCGGCGGCGATAAGGACGGCAAGGATGATGTTCTTGTAACGCATATGTGCTCCTTATGAATCGGTTCCTTGAGGCGATCTTTCAGTCGGATCGCGATGACTTCAATGTAGATCAGCGTGGGCGCGACAACTGTAATTTTGTGTTTCGCCGCCACGCCGAAACCACAAAATGGAAACGCCTCGAAACAAATTCATCGCCAGTGCTCTGTCAGATATAAGCAACTGTCGGGACTGCTTATGGCCCCGCGAGCGCCATGCGCCTTGTCCGCAGCGGAGTGCCTGTGCGACGATAGAGCCATGTGATCGAGGGAGGGAAAACATGAACAAGTCATCGGCAAAAAAGCCGCTCACCGGCCTGCTGCGCGTACGCGACGGACATGAGGCGCGCGTCTCCTTCGTGGAGTTGTTCTTCGACCTGATCTACGTCTTCGCCGTGACCCAGCTATCGCACCGGCTGCTGGAAAACCTCACCGTCGCCGGCGCCGTCGAGACTCTGGTGCTGTGGTTCGCAGTCTGGCTGGCGTGGCAATACACCTCCTGGGTCACCAATTGGTTCGATCCCGAAACCTTGCAGATCCGCGTGCTGCTGTTTGCCATCATGCTGGTCGGCCTGCTGATGGCGGCGGCGATTCCCGAAGCCTTCGCCGGGCGCGGGTTGGTTTTCGCGATCGCCTATGCCGCGATCCAGGTCGGGCGCACGCTGTTCGTGCTGTGCTGCCTCGGCCGGAACCACGCGCTGACGCCCAACTTCCGCCGCATGTTCGGCTGGCTGTTCATCTCGGCGATGTTCTGGATCGCCGGCGGCCTGTCGCAGGAACACCGGCTGGCGCTATGGATCATCGCCGTGGCCTGTGAATATTTCTCGCCGATGATCGGCTTCGCGCTGCCCGGACTGGGCCACTCGGATACGCGCGAATGGACCATCGAAGGCGGCCACCTGGCCGAGCGCTGCCAGCTGTTCGTCATCGTCGCGCTGGGTGAAGCGCTGCTGGTTACCGGCGCCACCGTGGCCCATGCGGCGCAGTGGGAGGCGCCGGTGATGGTGGCGTTCGCGGTGACCTTCGCGAGTGCGTTGGCGATGTGGTGGCTGTACTTCGACACCAGCAGCAAGGACGGCAGCGACGCCATCGTTCATTCCAGCGATCCGGGCCGCATCGGCGCCTATTTCCATTACGTCCACGTGATCATCGTGGCCGGCGTGATCGTCTCGGCGGTCGGCGCCGAACTGGTGATCGCGCATCCCGACCAGCGCATCGCGCCGACTTCGCTGCTGGTGTTGATCGCGGGCCCGGCGCTGTACCTGCTGGGCAATGCGGTCTACAAGAAGGTGGTATATCGCCGCCTGCCGCTGTCGCACCTCGTCGGACTGGTGCTGCTGGCCTTGCTGGCGGCGTTCGGCTATGTCACCGATCTGCTGATGGTGGGCGGACTGGCGGCGGCGATCCTGATCCTGACCGCCGCCTGGGAAAGCTGCTCGCGCCGCAAGACGGCGTTGGCGTATCAGGACGAACACGCCTCGCAATGGTAAGGGTGAGCTGCGGGGATCAGACGCCGCTGAACCAGTTGTAGCCCTGGTCTTCCCAGTAGCCGCCGGGATTCTGGTTGGTCACATAGAGCGCGACCACGTGCTTCGGATTCTTGAAACCGAGCTTGGTCGGCACCCGCACCTTAAGTGGAAATCCGTACGACGTGGGCAAGGCTTCGTTGCCGAAGTCCAGCGCCAGTATGGTCTGCGGATGCAGCGCCGTCGGCATGTCCAGGCTGGAGTAATAACGGTCGGCGCATTTGAAGCCGACGTACTTCGCGGTCAGGTCGGCGCCGATGGCTTGCAGGAAGGTCTTCAGCGGTATGCCCGACCATTGGCCGATGGCGCTCCAGCCCTCGATGCAGATATGCCGCGTGATCTGCGCCGCCTGCGGCAGCGTGCGCAAGCGTTCTATCGTCCACGGTTGCTTGTCGCTCACCATGCCCGAGATTTCAAGACGCCAGTCGGCGACGTCGATGTCGGGCGCATTGACTTCGTCGTAGAAAGCGTTGAAGGGGAAGGGGTTGGTGATCTGGCTGGCGGCGTAAGTCGGCGCCAGCTTGTCGCCGCGAAACAGCGCGGCCTGCACCCGATCGTTCCAGCGCGACATGGCCCACAAGACCTTGTCGACCTGATCGTTGTCCTGCAGGTCGCAGCCGGACAGCATCGACAGCGCGCCCACCGACAGGGTCGCCTTCAGCGACGAACGCAAAAACAGTCGCCGCTCCAGCTTCACCAGCGCCGTGCGGTGGTCCGCCAGACGAATGCCCTCAGGTTTGCGCGGCGGTTTGTCGTCTTTCCGGCTCATGGCAGATTCTCCGCGTGTTCGTTGACGCGTCCCCGTCCCGTGATCATGGGCAGCAGGGTTTTGGGGACCAGCGCCACCAGCAGCAAATGGATCACGACGAAGGCCGCGATGCCCGCCATGGCGGCAAAATGCACCTTGCGCGCAAAGTCGAAACCACCGAACAGGTCGCACAAGAAATCCAGTTGTACCGGCTTCCAGATCGACAGTCCCGACAGCACGACCAGCAGGCCGAGCGCGATCACGGCCCAATACAGCAATTTCTGAACGGCGTTGTAGACGCCCGGCCGGTGCGGCAATTTGAAGCGCAGCGCCTGCCCCGCGTCACCGATCACGTCGCGTGCATGCAGCGGCAGGAAGTGCCGGCGGAAATGCCCGCTCGCCACGCCGTACACCACATAGAACACGCCGTTGGCGAACAGCAGCCACATCGCCGCGAAATGCCAGGCGATCGCGCCGCCCAGCCAGCCGCCCAGCGTGGCCCACAGCGGGAACTTGAAGCCGAAGATCGGCGAGGCGTTGTAGATCGCCCAGCCGCTCATCAGCATGCAGCCGATGGCGAACGCGTTGAGCCAGTGCGCGATGCGCACCGCCAGCGGGTGAAGCAGCATGGTTTTGCGCATCGGAGCCTTCTTACATCGGCGGCGCGACGCCGTTCTTGCCGGCGCTGATGGACACGGCGGTCATGCTGCCGTCCGGATTCTTGCGGGCGCGCACGACAACTTTTGTGCCCACGACCAGCAACGAGCGGTCGCCGGCTTCGATGTTGACGATAGGCACGTCTTCAGGAACGATGATCTTCTTTTCGCCGCCCTTGTACTTCAGCGTCAGCGTGCGGCCGTTGCTGGCCACCACGTCGCCGACGGTGCCGTTGGTCATGGTGCTGTTGGGCGCCAGGTCGAACGGACGATGGCCGTCGCCGGTGCCGGCCAGTGCGGGCGGGAACACATGCACTTCCAGCGCCTTCTGCGAACCGTCCGGCTGCGGAATCGCCGCTGCGCCGATGTAGCTGCCGGGCTTGATGTCATTGATGTTGGCCAGGGAAATGGCCGCCACGCGGGTGTCCTTGTCGAGCTTGATGGCCTGTTCGGCGCCGCGGTTGGTCTTGACGACCAGGTTGTCGCCGCTGGCCGAGACAATCGCGCCGCGCACGCCAGTGGGTGCAGGCGCGGGCGCAGGTGCCTGGGCAAAGGCGGCGGGGATGAGGAAACCTGCTGCAAGTACGGATACTGCCGCGCCGCGAAGGCGCTTTTGGAGGGAGGCATTCATAGGGGAGTCGGACCGGTGGGTTGAGGTAAGCTCATGGTAGGCAAGCTACCTGCCAATCTGATGACATTTACATGACAAAAATGTCATTTTGGGGTGGTGATTCGGTGATGACCTCGCGTCCACAGGACGCAAGGGGCAAGGGAAAGGAGGGCCTTGGAGTAAAATGCCGGCTGCTGCAAAAAAACACCCGAAACGGCCATGCAGCGTTTCTCAACTGAAAGACTGCACATGCTGCGATTGACTGAAATACAACTCCCCCTCGACCATCCCGAAGCCGACCTGCGCGCCGCCATCCTCGCGCGTCTCGGCATTGCCGACGCGGATCTGTTGAGCGTGAGCCTGTTTCGCCGCAGCTACGATGCCCGCAAGAAATCGGCCGTCACGCTGACCTACGCGGTCGACGTCGAAGTGCGCGATGAAGCCGCCGTGCTGGCGAAGCACAAGGGCAAGCAGAACGTCGGCCCGACCCCCGACACCAATTACCATTTCGTCGCCAAGGCGCCGGCCGGCCTGAGCAAGCGCCCGATCGTCATCGGCACCGGCCCGTGCGGGATTTTCGCCGGCCTGATCCTGGCCGAGATGGGCTTCAACCCGTTGATCCTGGAACGCGGCAAGACCGTGCGCGAACGCACCAAGGACACTTGGGGCCTGTGGCGCCAGCGCGAACTGAAGCCGGAATCGAACGTGCAATACGGCGAAGGCGGCGCCGGCACCTTCTCCGACGGCAAGCTCTACAGCCAGGTCAAGGATCCCAAGCATTACGGCCGCAAGGTGCTGACCGAGTTCGTCGCCGCCGATGCGCCGCCGGAAATCATGTACGTCAGCAAGCCGCACATCGGCACTTTCCGCCTGGTGAAGATGGTGCAGCTGATGCGCGAAAAGATCGTCGCGCTGGGCGGCGAATTCCGCTTCGAGCAACGCGTCGACGACATCATCATCGAAGACGGCCAGGTGCGCGGCGTGACGCTGGCCGGCGGCGAGCACATCGCAGCCGACCATGTCGTGCTGGCGATCGGCCACAGCGCGCGCGATACCTTCCAGATGCTGTACGACCGCGGCGTCTACATGGAAGCCAAACCGTTCTCGATCGGCTTCCGCGCGGAGCATCCGCAGTCGCTGATCGACAAGTGCCGCTTCGGCCCCAGCGCCGGCCATCCGATTCTCGGCGCAGCCGATTACAAGCTGGTGCATCACGCCTCCAACGGCCGTTCGGTCTACAGCTTCTGCATGTGCCCGGGCGGCACGGTGGTGGCGGCGACCTCGGAACCGGAACGCGTGGTCACCAACGGCATGAGCCAATACTCCCGTAATGAGCGCAACGCCAACAGCGGCATCGTGGTCGGCATTTCGCCGGCCGACTATCCCGGCCATCCGCTGGCCGGCATCGATTTTCAACGCAGGTGGGAGTCGCGCGCCTACGAACTGGGCGGCCGCAACTACGATGCGCCGGGTCAGCTGGTCGGCGACTTCCTGGCGAAGAAACCATCCACCCAGCTCGGCAGCGTGACGCCGTCGTACAAGCCCGGCGTGCTGTTGGGCGAACTCGACCAGTCGCTGCCGGACTACGCCATCGACGCCATCCGCGAATCGCTGCCGGTCTTCGACAAGCAGATTCGCGGCTATGCGATGCACGACGCGGTGCTGACCGGCGTCGAGACGCGCACCTCGTCGCCTGTGCGCATCCGTCGCAACGACGACACGCTGCAAAGCCTCAACACCAAGGGTCTGTATCCGGCCGGCGAAGGCGCCGGTTATGCGGGCGGGATCATGTCGGCGTCCATCGACGGCATCAAGGTGGCCGAAGCGGTGGCGCTGGCGATTGTGGGGAAGGTTGGCGCGTAATCTCGCAATGAGATTACGCCGGGGCGTTGCCTAAGTTAGTGCAACGCCGATTGCAGGATTGATTGCAGACTCGCGTCGAGTTCATCGACGGCGACATATCCCGGACTGAGGTTGATCAGCTCGCCGTCCTTCTCCAGGAACAGCGTCGGGAAGCTTTGCACGCCCAGCGCACGGGCCCGGCGGAAGTCGCTGCGCGCAGCGGCGATGGTGCTTTCCTCCGACCACACCCGATAAAACGTGTCGGCATCGATCGCATGACCATCGCGCGCCAGCGCATCCGTCGCCAGCCGGCTCAGGACGTGGCCGTCGGTGGTGTCGACCGCTTCCACATAAAAGCCGTGCTGCAGCGCGCGGAATACCGTCAGCAGATCCGCCTCGGGTGCAAGTATCCGGGCGGCGACCACGGCGCGGCAGATCGGCTCGGTGTCATACACAAAATTCTCGCGCGCCATCAGGCCTTCGCGATTGAACGGCAAACCGCTGGCGGCTTCCACGCGCGCCCAGTGCAGCAGGCGGAATTGCTTGCCGGCTTCGTCGAGCACGTCGGTGGCGCCGGCGCGCAAGCCGCCGACCACGATTTCCACCGGCAGATCGGGATGACGTTCGGTCAGTGCGGTGAGTTCTTTTCCAAAGCCATAGCACCATGAGCACATCGGGTCGCCTACATAAACGAGCTTCATTTCTTGTCCTGACCGGCGGCTTTTTCGGCGGCCTGGCGCTGGCGCAAGCTCGTCACGTTTTCCATGCCGACGCCCCAGTTGTCGGTGTCGACTTCATCGATGACGACGAAGGTGGAGGAGGGATGCTTGTTGAGCACGCGCTCGAGCAGCGCGGCGGTTCCCTGGATCAGTTCCAGTTTCTGTGCGGCGGTGATGACGCCTTCGCGGGTGACGCGGATGTTGACGTAGGGCATGGTGGAACTCCTTGGATCGTGAAGTGATGGGGAACGTCTGGTTCACGATGGACTATACCGATGCCCTCCGCATTGATAAATACGGGGCGCTGCAATTGAATTGATACACAGTGTAATGAATACGCACTACCGGGGTGGTAGCGAGGGGCAGGGCCTAGCGCGGCTGCCGGTACAACTGCACCAGCATCAGTTCCGCAGCGTCGGAAATCAGCAGGCGTTCTTCGTCCGTATCGCGGAACAGCACGGCGTCGCCGGCGTGCACCCTGGTTTCGTTGGCCAGACTGCAATTGCCGTTGACGACGTACACCAGCGCGGTGTCACCCGCCGCCGACAGCACCGTGGGCTTGGTGATGGTCAGCTGTTCCAGCGTGTGGGTGAAGGTGGCGCGGCGCGTCATGACGTTGAAGTCGACGATGCCGCCGCCGATGAGCGTACAGTGGATCGCGGTTTCGCCGGTGAAGCGGTAGACCGGTTCGCGCGGCGTCAACTCCTGAGGCTCAGCCTTGCCGGCGACGTCGAGCAGGATGCCTTTGCCTTCCAGGATCGCCAGCGAACGATCCACACCCGGGAACAGGGAAAACTCATTGGCCTGCTGCACTGTGGCGACACTGACGCGCCAGTCGAAGGAGTCGAGCGAGCTGTCCTGCGGAAAACGCTGGATCTCGCACGTCATCCCGCCGCCGTTTTTCCAGCGCATCAGGCGTTGTTGCGATTGCGGGATCAGGACGGACATGGATGCGGCCGGTTAGGAATGGAAGAAGGGTGGCGATGCAAGTCGCTGCGACCGCGAGGCGCGCAGCAACTCCATTCTATGCCGGTTGCAGGATCAGGTGTGCCAGACGCGCGGCAACCTTGGCGGTCATGCCGTCGCGGTCGTAGACCGGATTGCATTCGGCGATGTCGGCGAGGATCAGCTTGCCGCTGGCGTGGATCGAGGAAATCAGTTTCTCGACTTTCTCCAGCGCCATGCCGAAGGCGGCCGGTGCCGAGACGCCGGGCGCCTTTTCGCCGGGTAACACGTCGAGGTCGATGGTCAGGTAAACGTCCGTGACGTCTTGCAGGCGCAGGCGCAGTTGCGCGTCCAGTTCGGCCAGGCTGCGGGTGGCGACGTCGGTGTCGCTGACGTATTCCACGCCCAGTTGTTGCGCGCGGCTGAACAGTGCAGGCGTGTTGCCGAGCTGGCTGATGCCGAAGCACAGGTAATGGAAGCCGACGTCGGCCCATTCGCACCATTCGGCGATCTGCTTGAACGGCGTGCCCGAGGTCGAGCGTTCGGCTTCGCGCAAATCGAAATGGGCGTCGAAGTTGACGATCAGCAGTTTGCGTTGCGGCATCGAACGGCCGAGGTGGCGCATGATGCCGAGGAAGCTGCCGTAGGCCACTTCATGGCCGCCGCCCAGCACCAAAGGGAACACGCCTTGCGCCATGACGTCGGCGATCTTGCCGGCCAGCCTTTGCTGCGCCTGTTCGAGGTCGCCGTCGTTGCAGTCAATGTTGCCGGCGTCGGCCAGCTGCGTGATGCGATGCGCCGGCAGATTCGCCAGCATGCGGCGAATTGCGTCCGGGCCTTGCGCGGCGCCGACACGGCCGTGGTTGCGGCGCACGCCTTCGTCGCTGGCGAAGCCGATCAGCGCGCCGCCGCCCTTGACGTCATTGCCGAACGGCACGACCAGCTGATGCAGGCGGCGGGTGTCGCCGGCGGTGTCGTGATCGACGCGGCCGTTCCAGAGATTGTGATCCATGCTCAAATCGTCCTATGCTGCCTGGGAGTTATTACGAGTCAATACCGCCTGCAGGAAGCTGCGCGTGCGCTCCTGCACCGGGTTGACGAAAATCTGTTCGGGTTTGCCGGCTTCGACGATACGGCCCTGGTCCATCACCACGACGACGTCGGCGACTTCGCGCGCGAAGCCCATTTCATGCGTGACCACGATCATGGTCATGCCTTCGTTGGCGAGCGCCTTCATCACTTGCAGCACTTCGCCGACCAGTTCCGGATCGAGCGCCGAAGTCGGTTCGTCGAACAGCATGACCTTCGGTTGCATGGCCAATGCACGGGCAATCGCTACGCGCTGCTTCTGACCGCCCGACAAGGTGGCGGGCATGGCGTCGGCCTTGGCTGCGAGGCCGACTTTCGCCAGCAGCGCACGCGCCAGCGTGTCGGCTTCGTCCTTGGGCGTGCCGCGGATCTTGCGCGGACCGACGGTGACGTTGTCCAGCACCGACAGATGCGGGAACAGGTTGAACGACTGGAACACCATGCCGACTTGCGTGCGCAGGTCGTTCAAGGCGTGGTCGGCGATCATTTTGCCGTCCACCAGCAAGTCCTGGTTGCAGATCGAGATGCTGCCTTCTTCGGCCACTTCGAGACCGTTGCAGCAGCGCAGCAGCGTGCTCTTGCCGGAGCCGCTGGGGCCGATGATGACCACCACTTGCGAGGCCGCGACCTCGAGGTCGATGCCGTGCAGGATGCGATGGCCGGAGAAGGATTTGCCGAGCTTGGAGACGTTAATCATTGGTGTGGACATCAGACGGCTCCTCCTGCGCGCAGGTGTTTCTCGACCCGTTGCAGGGCCATGCTGGTGAGGCTGGTCAGCACCAGGTAGACCAGCGCGACGGCGATATAGACTTCCAGTGAACGGTAGGACACGCTGATGATTTTCTGGCCTTCGTGCATCAGGTCGGCGATGGTCAGCAGCGACACCAGCGCCGAGTTCTTGATCAGCGCGATGAATTCATTGCCCAGCGGCGGAATCATGCGCACGACGGCTTGCGGCAGGATGATGGTGCGCATCGCCTTGCCCGATGACATGCCGAGCGAACGCGCCGCTTCCATCTGACCCTTGTCGATCGACTGGATGGCGCCGCGCACGATCTCCGACACGTAGGCGCCGGAGTAGATGCCCAGGCCCAGCACGCCGCACAGGAACGCCGGCAGCAGGATGTCGAATTGCGGCAGGCCGAAGAACAGCAGGAACAACTGCACCAGCAACGGCGTGCCGCGAATGAAGGTGACGTAAGCAGTACAGATGCCGTAGCGCAGGCGTTTGGTGCGGTCCAGTCGCCCCAGGCCGACCAGCAGGCCGAGGAAACAACCGAGCACCAGCGAAATGGCGGTGATTTCCACCGTCACGATGGCGCCATGCAGCAGGTCCGGCCAGCCCTCGAATACGGGCACAAAATCTAAACTCATCTGATGATCTCCTGACTTACGTCTTTTTTATTAAATTACTTGGCCGACGACGACAGCCACTTCTGCACCAGCTTGTCGTAGCTGCCGTCGAGCTTGACCTTCTTGAGGGCGGCGTTCATTTCTTCGGTCAGCTGCGGCAGGTCCTTGCGCACGGCGTAGCCGTACAACTCGATGCTGACCTGCTTGTCGAGCACCTTCATGCCGGGACGGGTCTTGGCGTATTCGATGGCGGCAGGCTTGCCGGTGACGGCGGCGTCGGCGCGGCCGATTTCAACCAGGTTGAACATTTCCTGGTTCTTCTCGACTTCAATACGCTCGGCTTGCGGGTAATACTCTTTGAGGTAATTCGCCGACTTGGTACCGACCTGCACCGAGACTTTCTTGCCGGCCAGGTCTGACGGTTGCTTGATCGCGGTGTTGCTGGCCTTGGTCAGGACCACCAGGCCGCCCGGATAGTACGGGTCGGTGAAGTTGACCACGCGGCGGCGTTCTTCGGTGATGTAGATGGCCGACGAAGCGACGTCGAAGCGGCGTGATACCAGGCCTGGGATCAGGCCCTTGAAATCGATGTCGGTCCATTCGACCTTCTTGCCCATGGTCTTGCCCAGCAGCTCGATCAGTTCGATATCGAAGCCGGTGCGCTTGCCGTCCTTGAAGAATTCAAACGGCGGGAAGGTGGCGTCGGTGGCGACGCGGATGACGTCAACAGTTTGCGCAGAGACCAGCGCCGGAGCGGCGGTAAAACCGGCGGCAAGACTGACGGCGGCGAGCATGCGGATGAGGCGGCGGCGGTGGTTCATGATTTTTCCCTCGAAATGGACGGCTTATGATGGACGGCTTGTAATGACGACTTTTGGTGAACTGATTAAAACAATGCAAGACGTTCGCTGATGGTGGCCGCCGCCTGGACCGTGGCGGCAATCAGCTCGCGCTGCCGCTCTTCGGCCCGGATCGCCGGGGCCATCAGGGTAATCGCGCCGGCCGCCTGGCCGGGCTTGTAAAACACCGGAGCGCTCACGCCCCACACGCCCCAGTCGACTTCGCCTTCGCTGACCGCATAACCTTGGCTGCGGATGGCGGCGAGTTCGCCGTGCAGGCGCGCGATGTCGTCATCCTTGCCGTGCAGCTGGCGCTCGACGATATTCTCGGCCATGGCTTGCGGCAGATGCGCCAGCACCGCCTTGGCGGAAGCGCCGCGCGACAGCGGATGCGAGCGGCCCTTGGAAAACGAACAGCGCAGCGATTGTTCGCTGTCGACCATGTCGAGGCAGGTGACCTGGTCGTTGACCGCCACCATCAGGCCGACGCTCTCGCCGCATTTCTTTGCCAGTTGCAGCATTTCCGGCTGGGCATTGCTGACCAGGTAAGAGGTATGGTCGAAGCCCCAGGCCAGCTGTACGCTGAGCGGGCCGGGCGCGTAGAAATTGTCCTGCTCCTGCACCAGGCCCCATTTCTTGAGCGGCAGCAAATGCCGGTACAGCGTGCTCTGCGGCAAGCCGGTCAGCTCCTTCAGCTTGCGCACTGCGATCGGCTTGCCGTAACGCGCAATCACCGACAACACCATCAGCGAACGTTCGCTAGTGGCGACGGCGGGTTGCTGCGTCGGATGAGAAGAGGCGGAGGCAGGGGAGTTCATGGCCGGATGATTCCTCATTTTTCTCATATTCGGAAATTGAATTCTCATAAAATGGGAATTCAATTGTAAATCTGGGAAGAGGGGCTGGCGCGCTGATTCACTGCAAAAGCAGGAAATTTCCCAAGGGAATGAGAAATTCATCGCAGCTTTACGGGAAAAAGTCGCTGTGCAGGCGCCGGAATGAAAAAAGCCGGCAACAAGTGCCGGCTTCTTTGCTGCGCCTGCGATATTTCGCAGGTGGGACTGTTGTCAGAACGCGCTCTTGATTACGCCGCCGTCGACACGCAGCGCCGCGCCGGTGGTGGCGGATGCCAGCGGACTGACGACATAGGCCACCAGCGACGCCACTTCCTGCGGGGTGCCGAAGCGCTTGATCAGCGAGGTCGGGCGGACGTGGTCGAAGAACTCGGCTTCGACCTGCGCGAAGGTCTTGTCGCTGGCGCGCGCCATGTCTTCGACGAAGTCGCCGACGCCGCGCGATTTGGTCGGGCCGGGCAGGATGCTGTTGACCGTGATGCCGGTGCCGGCGACGGACTCCGCGAGCCCGCGCGACACTGCCAGTTGCGCGGTCTTGGTCATGCCGTAGTGGATCATTTCGGTGGGAATCTGCACCGCGCTTTCGCTGGAGATGAAGATGATGCGGCCCCAGTTGGTCCGCTTCATTTCCGGCAGCACCAGCCGGGCAAGGCGCACGCCGCTCAGGACATTGACGTCGAAGAAGCGCAGCCAGTCTTCGTCGGGAATATCTTCAAAGGCCTTGGGCTCGAAGATGCCGAGGTTGTTTACCAGGATGTTGATGCCGGGATGGCGTTGGATGACTTCATTGGCGGCTTCCGCCTTGCTGAGGTCGCCGGCGTAGCCCTCGACCGAGCCCTTGGTCTCTGCACGGATGCGCGCGACCGCCTCGTCCACACTGGTCTGCGACCTGCCGTTGACGATCACGTTGGCGCCTTCGCGGGCCAGCGTTTCTGCGATCGCGTAACCGATGCCGGCCGTACTGCCACTTACCAGGGCCGTCTTGCCCTTCAATTGCAAGTCCATGTCGATCCTTCCGGTTGGTTGGGGAAAATGCTGCCACGCCACTATAGCAAGAAGTTTCCCTTGTCTCCTGACAGGGAAAAGCCGGCGACGGGCGCCGGCTTTGAAGGGATTGCCGCGAGATGCAGGCAAGACGCAGGCAAGACGCCGTCAGCGTTTCAGATCCGGGATGTCGGCTTTTTCTGCGTCGGACAGGACGCGGGAGAAATCGCTTTCCCCGACGTGGGCCTGCGGGTGCTTGGCGCGCCGTTCGGCGGCTTGGACCTCGGAGGCGAGCCGCCACTGATCCAGATGGCGAAAATAGGTGGATCCGCTGTCGACGCGTCGGGTTGCGCCGACCGCGTCGACGGGCTGAACGGGTGTTACGGGATTGCGTGCCATATGCTTCTCCTCGGGAAACCACCGACGCCGCATGGCGTCGGCTTGATTATGCGCGTATGCGTGCAGACTTGCCCTGCCTGCGCAAATACACGATCTGGACGATCAGTCCGACGATCAGCAAGGCGAACAGGGCGCCCTGGGCTCCCAGCAGCAATGGCGACTTCAGGTCCGTCACGAACGGGTGGCCGTCCGGCACCCGGCGCAGCGTTTCCGACACGGTCGGCACCATCAGCAGGAAGGTCGTAATGGTCAGGAACATCGTTTCCGCATACACCGCTGCGCTGCGCGCGGTCGGCAGTCTTCCCACGCCATAGCCCGCCAGCAAAAACACCAGCGTCGCCACGGCGATGCCGTAGCTGACCGCCTGATGCGCGACGAGGAACACACTGACGGCGCCGATCAGCATCGACACGAAATAGATGCCGCCCGCAGTTGAACGAGGCACGATGCGACCATGGCGCGCGAACATGTACACAGCCGCCGGAATGGCGGGCAGGCTGCCCAAGGTGTGGACCCAGCCGAGATGAGAAATGCCAAACATGGAGTTATCCTTTATCGAAAAATGGTTGAGGAGTGCATCGACCTTGTTCAGGGCGTGCAATCCTGATAAGCAAACTACCTACTAATCGGTAGACAAAATGGGCAAATGTTGACGCCGACATCGCCCGCCTTCCGCCTCATGCTTCAGGCCTCATGCCTGGTTTGCGATGCGCGCCAGCACCGGATTGACGATGGCGCCGAACATTGTTGCATCCCCGTAAGCACGGGCCGACAGCATGGCGCCATGCACGGTTGCCATGAAGATGTCGGCTTCCGCCTCGGCGGACCCGGTCAGCGCCAGGCTGCCTTGCTGTGCGCCGCGCGCGAACACGCCGCTCAGCCAGGTCGCCAGTGCGCGGAAATGCGCACGCACTTCCAGTGCAATTTCTTCCGGAAGAATCGGCATCTCGCTCGCCAGCAAGGCACAGACGCAGAACGAGGAGGACGCGTCGGCGATGCAGTTTTCCCAGAATCCGGCGTAAGCGCGCAATTGTTCCAGCGGATCGGAGACGTGCTGCTCCAGCTTGGCCACGCCGGTCTGCATCTCCTCGCGATAGCGCGCCACCAGCGTGCGGACGAGCACCGCTTTGCCGGGGAAATGGTGATGGATGCTGGCGTTGCGGATGCCGATGACCTTCGCGATGTCGGCATAGCTGAACCCGTTGTAGCCGCCGGCGATGATCAGGGTTTGTGCGCAGCGCAGGATGCTGTCGGCAGTGTTGGAGGAATCAGTCATGTACGTAGCCTACCTTTTAGTAGGTAGATCGTCAAGGGGTGATTTGCAATCTACAGAGCTGCGCCTCGCTTCGGTCCGGACATGGCCAGGAATCCGGGCCGGCAAGCCGCGCTGAGCACCCCGGAGTTAAAATAGCGGGCCATTTCATCAGTCTCTTTGGGCAAGCTCAAGCACCGGTTATTCCTCATTCATGCCTCTCGATCCTTCCAGTATCCTCATTCTCACCACCGCTCTGGCCGCGGCTGCCGCCCTTTATCTGGCGGTGGAGTGGAACAGCGTGCGCGAGAAGTCGCTGCTGTTCTGGAGCGCCGGCTTCGCCGTCATCACCGTGGGCTCGCTCCTGGCCCTGCTGCGCTCACATGGTTTCCTGCTGATTGGAATCTGGTTCGCCAACGGCCTGTTGATCGTCGCCCATGGACTGTTTTTGGTCGGAGTGTCTCGTTTCACGAACACCCGGCTGTCGCGCGGCTGGTGGCTGATCGCTGTAGTCTGGATGGCCATGTTGCTGGTGCCGGCGGCTCCGTGGTGGTCCCGGATGATGCTGTGCATACAATCGCTGCTGGTGGCCGGCGTCACCCTGCGCGCCAGTTTCCTGCTGCGCCCGCATGGTGTGTCGCTGAGCGTGGGCGCGGTGCAGTTGCGTTACGTGCTGTTGGCGCATGGGCTGTTCTATGTCGCCAAGGCCGGCTCCACCGTAGCGTTGGACGCCTTCGTCGACCTGGCAGCCTTCCGCGGCGGGGTGATTCAGATTTCGCTGGTGGAAGGCGCCATGGCCATCATGCTGATTGCCTTGTCCATGACCGGCACCGAACGCCATCGCCGGGAGGAGCGCATCGAACAACTGGCCGCGCGCGATCCGCTCACTGCGCTGTACAACCGCCGCGCGCTGGACATGCGCGCTCCCGCCTTGCTTGAGCAGGCCTCGCAGGCAAGTCCCGGCGCCTTGTTGCTGATCGACATAGACAATTTCAAGCAGGTCAACGACTTGCACGGCCACAGCGCCGGTGACCGGCTGCTGGTGGCGCTGAGTGAAATGATTCGCGAGGCGTTACCGCGCGGATCCCTGGCGGCCCGACTGGGTGGGGATGAGTTCGTGATCCTGCTGCGCGAGGCTTCCGGCGACAGCGTGGTGGCGCTCGGCAATGGCTTGCGCGAGGTGTTCGGACAGGTGGCGCGGGAGACGTTTGCGACGCCCTCGGCGGTGACGCTGAGCGTGGGTGCGACACTGTTCGACCGGCCGCCGGCGGATCTGGCAGCCTTGCTTGAGCGGGGTGACGCGGCGCTATACGAGTCCAAGCGGGGCGGGCGGAACAGTGTGAGGATCGCGCCGGCTGTGTAAGCAACCTCCTGCAGGCAATGCAAACCATTCGGACAATAAAAACGGACCGCATGGCGGTCCGTGAATGCTTGCTGCTGGTTACTGCTTTACTGCTGATTACTTCTTGCGACCGGCGGTCTTTTCAGCGACTTGAGTGAACTGCTTGGCAGCGTTGCTCAGGTGGCCTTCCAGTGTTTCCACGGCTTGCTTGGTGTTCTTGGTCAGTTGCTCGTAGCTGGCGTTGGCGTTACCGATGGCCGACTTCAACAGGGCGACTGCGTTTTCCGAACCGGCTGGCGCGTTCTTGGCGATTTCTTCGACCAGTGCGGTTACCTTGCGGCTGGTTTCGGCGACTTGGGCTTCAGTAGCCTTGGTCAGTTCGGCTTGAGTAGCCGACACGATGCTGGCCAAGTGACGGCCGTAAGCGGCAGCCTTTTCAGCTGTCGGTTGAGCTTGTGCCTGCGCCAGGGCCAACAGTTCTTGCGGGTCCTTGATGGATGCGAATTGCTGTGCGGTGGCGGCGGACTCTTCCAGCGATGCCTTGGCGGCGCTCAGGTTCAGTTCAACAATCTTTTCCAGACCTTCAAAAGTCTTGGTGGTGATCGTGTTGATCAGATCCAGTTGAGCTTGGAAGTGAGTCTTGGTTGCGGCGGAAAATTGATCTTGGTACGAAAACATGGACTTCTCCTTTGGTTTCAAAAACAGTGATGGACTTGGCGGCTTCGGTCTCGAATTACTATTTTTGTGCGCCGCAACAATTACTATTTTACGCACTTATTTGGTGAGGTCAAGAACTTTTTGTGCGGCGCACAAAATGTTCGGGAATTGCAATTTTAACAACATAATTTGTTATTGCACAGCACCAATTGTTTCCCTTCCGCAACGGCGGTATCAGCCCGTTGCGATCTCCACCACGGGCGGCAATTCATGCACCACCACGCCGGGGTCGGATACTTTGAACGGGCATCCCTGACTGACTTCGATGCCGCGCAATGCGTCCTGATACCCTTGCTCCCAGCGCCATTCAATCGAACCGCGCGAGAAGTTGACATCTTTGGACGCCATGTTCCAGTCGCGCCCGGCATAGGGCAGGCGGACGATGTGGATGGTGGTGTCCGCGCCCAGTTCAGCCAGTTGCTTGCGGTCGGACGGCTTGCGCAGGTCAGGGGGCATCCGTTCATACAGTTCACGCGCCATCTTGCGCAGCTGGTGCTGCTTCAGGTAGGCGTCGATGTGGCGCTGCGAACGCGAGGCGAAGGTAACGTCCTTCTGCCGCGTCTGCACTTCCTCGTAAGTGCGTGGTTCGGGGCCGTCCGAGTGCCACAGGTCGACCATCATGCACAGCGTGTCCTGGCGCGGCTCGTCATTGAGCACTGCCTCCAGGGGCGTATTGGAGTACAGGCCGCCATCCCAGTACAGGTCGCCGTCAACGCGCACCGGCGCAAAACCGGGCGGCAGCGCGCCGCTGGCCATCACATGGTCGGCAGCCAGCGTTTGCAGCGAAGAGTCGAACGCCACCAGCGTGCCGCAGGTCACTTTGACCGCGCTGACGGTCAGGCGAATGCCGTCAGTCTTGCCGTTCAGGTAATCGAAGTCGACGTATTTATTGAGCGTCACACGCAACTCTTCAGTATTGTAGAAACTGGCTTCCTCAGGCGGCACCGGCAGGCCGATGGCGAAGGGGTTGAACTGGCGCGGCGTAAAGAAGCCCGGCACGCCGCGCGCAAAGGTGTCCATGGTGGACGCCCAGGTCATCAGCTGACGGGTGGCGTCGGGCACTGCGCGCAGGTCGATGGCGTCAGCGTGCGATACGCTCTCCCAGAATGCACGCAGGCGCGGGATGCGGTCCTCGCGGCGATTACCGGCGATGATGGCGGCGTTGATCGCACCGATCGAGGTGCCGACCACCCAATCGGGTGTCAGGTCGTGTTCATGCATGGCCTGGTAAACACCGGCCTGGTAAGCGCCGAGCGCACCGCCGCCTTGCAGCACCAGCGCAATGCGCGCCCTGGGCGAAGATGCGGAGGGTGAAGAAGAGGGACTGCTGGTATCGGGTTTGCGTCGCATGGGGATCCTTGCGGTGAGAGTATGGAAAGACTGCATGCCGCAAAGATCGTTCCGCGGCTTGTCTTGCAAAAATCATACGCCACAAATGCGACAGGCGCGCTACGCGTGCAGAGTGGAGGGATTCAGGAGCCCTGGCCGGCCCGTGCCTGGCGCCAGGCGTCAAACAGCTGACGCGGCTCCTTGCCGATGACGTCGACGGCGATGCTGTGCAGATGTTCGATGATCATTACCGCGTAGACGTCGGCCAGCACATTGACTTCAGGCGACAGCGCGCATTCCTCGCCGGTGGCGGGACGCTGGATGCGCCAGTAGTTGATTGCTTCTTCCAGTTCCGTCAGGGAAATAGTGGGTTCGCTCATGCCGGTCATTGTACGCCCGCCGCCGACCGGCTCAAAAACACAGCGCGATGCGGTTGGCGACGTCGAAGATGAAATCCGGCTGCAGATAGGCCAGGAAGGTAGCGCCCAGCACCACGCCCAACGCCGCCAGGACGGCGAATCGTTTCAGACGCGGATGTGAACGGAACGACATGGCGCGGGGACGTTACGACGCCGCCAGCGGCGCGCGCCGAATGGCCTTCTCGCTGATCGGCAGGTTCATGATCGTGGCAAACAGGCCGAGTCCGATGGTGATCATCCAGACCGTGTTGTAGCTGCCTTCGCGCGTGAACAGATAGCCGCCCAGCCAGACGCCCAGGAAGCTGCCGACCTGATGCGACAGGAACACGAAGCCCGACAGCATCGACAGATGCTTGAGCCCGAAAATGCCGGCGATGATGCCGTTGGTGAGCGGCACCGTCGACAGCCACAGCAAGCCCATCGCCGCCGAGAAGATATACACCGACCATGGCGACAGCGGCGCCAGCAGGAACAGGCTGATGGCGATGGTGCGCGAAAAATAGATGGTCGACAGCAGGTAACGTTTGGGAAGGAAGCCGCCCAGCTTGCCCGCATAGTACGAACCGAAGATGTTGAACAACCCGATCAGCGCCAGCGCCGCCACTGCGATATTGGGATCCATCAGACCCTTGTCCTTGAGATAAGAGGGCAGATGCGCGCCGATGAACACCACCTGGAAACCGCACACGAAATAGCCCGCGATCAGGAACTGGAACGGCCGGTAGGCGAAGGCCTCGCGCGTCGCCTCCCAGATGCTTTGCTCATGCTTGCCGCTGTGCACCAGCTTGGGCTCGCGCAAGCGGAACGCCATCGGCACCATCACCGCCACCACCAGCGCCGCAAGCCAGTAGAACGCCTGTTGCCAGCCCGTCACGGAAATCAGTTGTTGCTCGACCGGCATCATCACGAACTGACCGAAGGAACCCGCCGCCGATGAAATGCCGAAAGCCAGCGAGCGCTTCTCCGGCGGCGCGCTGCGACCGACGATGCCGCTGATCGCGCCGAAGGCGGTGCAGGCCAGGGCGGCGCCAATCAGCACGCCGGAACCGACTGCAAACAGCATCGGTTGATCCACCAGCGCCATCCACAGCAAGCCGCCCATGTACAGCAGCGCGCCGATCATGATCACGCGCGCGGTGCCGTAGCGATCCGCCGCCATGCCGGCGAACGGACCGAACACGCCCCACATCAGATTCTGCAGGGCGATCGCCAGCGAGAAGGTTTCGCGCGTCCAACCATGCGCCTGCGAAATCGGCTGCAGCCAAAAGCCGAGACCGTGACGCACGCCCATGGCCAGCGTCAGCACCAGGCCGCTGGCAAGAAGGACGGTTTTGAAATCGGGCGCGCGCTCGGAATGGAACATGATGTCGTCTCTTGGCTATCTGTTATTAAAATAATTCCGACAGTTTAGCGCAAGGATTCGGTCGTCGCCGGACGCCTCTATTTTTTAGCAAACGATAAAAATCCCAAGACTCGACGCGGTCTGTGCCGACGACTTTCGAGCGCCTGATTGGCATTCGTCAAGGAAACCGGAATATCTTCAGAATCCGGCCCGAAAGCATTGCCGCGCACCATCGCGGAAAACTATATTCGCAGCGCCGATCACCGCATCGCGATGTCCCGTTCGCAGCAGCCCGCCCGCATTCCCGCCAGTCAGCCAGTCAGCCAGTCACATCCTCAGCAGCGCGCCATCCGTCCGAGCGTGGTCGGTCCTGATCGTCACTCACTACTGGGATTTCCATGTCTATCTACATCAAGAGCAAGAAACACGGCGCCGCCGGCCGCCTGGTCACTTTACGTTCGTCATTGGCGGCGTCGACGCTGGCGCTGGCCGCGCCGTTCAACGTCGCCGCCGAAACCCTGCCGGAGGTCAACGTCAACGAGCGCAATGAATCCTACAAGGCCGAACGCGTCAGCTCGCCGAAATTCACCCAGCCGCTGGCCAATACCACGCAGACCATTACCGTCATCAAGAAGGAACTGCTGCAGTCGCAGCAGGCGACCACGTTGACCGAGGCGCTGCAGAACAGCGCTGGTGTCGGCACCTTCAGCACAGGCGAAAACGGCAGCACCGCCACGGGCGATTCGATTTTCATGCGCGGCTTCAGCACCGCCAACAGTATCTTCGTCGACAACATCCGCGACCTCGGCGGCGTCTCGCGCGACCTGTTCAACATCGAGCAAGTTGAAGTGGTCAAGGGACCGGCCGGCGCCGACAACGGCCGCGGCGCACCGACCGGCTACATCAACATGGTCACCAAACAGCCGATGCTGGAGAACGCCTATTCCGGAACGGCAACCTACGGCACCGGCGACCAGAAACGCATCACCGCAGATCTCAATCATCATATCGACGGACTCAACGGCGCGGCGTTCCGTCTCAACCTGCTCAAGCAGGACAGCGGCGTGCCGGGCCGTGATCGTGTGAAAAATAATCGTTGGGGCATTGCGCCGTCGTTTGCTTTTGGACTTGGCACGCCGACGCGGATTGTGTTCAGCTACCTGCATCTGGACCGCGACAATGTTCCCGACACGGGTCTGCCGACCATCGGCACGCCGGGCTTCTTCAATGCCACCACCGCCGGCAAGAATGCGCGGCCGGTGGCGCGCAGCAATTACTACGGCCTGGCGTCGGATTACGACAAGAGCACCAGCGACATGTTTACCGCGCGCATCGAACATGACGTCAGCCCCGGCCTGAGCATTCGCAACACCATGCGTTACGGCAAGACAAAACAGAATTCACTGATGGCTGCGCCGTATATCGTCGACGGCAGCAACATCAACCCTGCCAACTGGACGGTGTCACGCATCTTGCAGATTGTTGACCGGGAAAATGAAATTCTGACCAACCAGACCAATGCCGTCATCAAGTTCGATACCGGCAGCGTCAAGCATGCAGTCACCACCGGTATCGAGTTCATTCGTGAAAAACAGACCAGCATCGGCTATGGCGGCACCGGTCTGAACGCCGTTGCAGCATCCAACGTGTATGCGCCCAACCCGAATGCGCCGGCCAGCGGCAATCCGGTATTGAACGGTACACGCGTCGAAGGCAGCACGAATACCATCGGCGTCTACTTGTTCGACACGCTGGAACTCAATCCGGTGTTCCAACTCAACGCCGGCATCCGGCTGGATCGCTACAGCACCGACTACAGCAGCATTGCGTTGTCCACCCTCGCGGCCAACCCTGGTTTGCCGGTCGGGACGCTGGTGCCGACGACGCTGAGCAAATCCGACACGCTGCTCAACTGGAAGATCGGCGCACTGTACAAGCCGGCGCCAAACGGTAGCGTCTACATCGGATATGCAACTTCTCAACAGCCGCCCGGCGGTGCTGCATTTGCACTGAGCAGCAGCAACGCCAGCGCCGACAACCCCAACTTTGCGCCGCAAAAAACCACCACTACGGAAATCGGCAGCAAATGGGAGGTATTCGACAAGAAGCTGTTGCTCGCGGCGGCGCTGTTCCGCACCGAAGTCAGTAATGAAGTCAAACAGGATCCCGTGACCACCACGCTGTATACGCAAACCGGTAAGAAGCGCGTTGACGGCATCGAGCTCTCTGCCTCCGGTGAAATCACGCGCGCGTGGTCGGTCAACGCCAGCGCCGCGCTGATGAACGCCAAGATCACAGGCGGCACCGTCAACCCGACGGCGACGTCGAATCAGAACAACGCCGCCATGAGCTTTTCGCCGAAGAAGGCCCTGACTTTGTGGAGCACCTACCAGATGCAGTCCGGCTTCACCGTGGGCGGTGGCGTGCGTTACGTCGACACCATCGCACGCACCGCCAGCACCACCATCAGCGGCGCCACCAACACGCCGTATGCACAGAGTTACTGGGTGGCTGACGCCATGGCGGCATACCAGTTCAACAAGCACGCCAGCCTGCAGTTCAATCTGTACAACCTGAGCAATGAACGTTACGCCGCCTCGATCAACAACAGCGGCGCGCGTTACATCCCTGGTATGGAACGCTCTGCCAAGCTCAGTCTGAATCTCGCGTATTGATCGTCTGATTCTGTCTTGCAAGAAAACCCCGCCATCAACGGCGGGGTTTGTCATTCCAACCATCCTTTCCCATGTACAAGGAGCACACCGTGCTGCTGCATATCCCTCAAGTCCTCAATCCGGAGCAGGTCGCGCTGATCCGCGAGCAACTCGACGCCGCCGACTGGACCGACGGTCGCGCCACGGTCGGTTCGCAAGGAGCGCGCACCAAGCGGAACCGGCAATTGTCCGAACATTCCGCAGTCGGCAAGGAGTTGGGGCGCATCGTGCTGGCCGCGCTGGCGGCCCATCCGACCTTCTTCGCCGCCGCCTTGCCGGCGCGCACCATGCCGCCGCTGTTCAACCGCTATGAAGGCGGCGAGCAATACGGCGTGCATATCGACGGCGCCGTACGCAACGTGGCAGGCAATGCGCACGGCGCCGACTATCAGTTGCGCACGGACGTCTCGTCGACGTTGTTCCTGAGCGAGCCCGAGGACTACGACGGCGGCGAGCTGGTGGTGCACGACACTTACGGTGCGCACGAGGTCAAGCTGCCGGCCGGCGACCTGATTCTGTATCCGTCGACCAGCCGCCATGAAGTCACCGCCGTCACGCGCGGTTGTCGCGTCAGCGCCTTCTTCTGGACCCAGAGCATGATCCGCGACGATCAGCGGCGCGGCATGCTGTACGAACTCGACCAGGCCATTCACGCCTTGCGCATGCGCCATGGCGACAGCGACGAGACCGTGGTGTTGGCCGGGCATTATCACAATTTGCTGCGCCTCTGGGCCGAGACCTGAGCGTTGTCAACCGGGCAGCGCACTTGGCGAAATCAGCATGACGACGCGCTTGTTCATGCAATTTCCGAACTAAGAAATACGAAATGCTTCGTTCTGCAAAAACACGGATTTTGATTTAATGATCCATCATTAATCTTGTCTGCGCTCGCCGCGCTCTATGCAATCTTCTGCGGCGCGGTCAATCTCGCGGAGCCATTCCATCATGTCAGCGGTCATCGAACAATCGATCGTGGGCGCAGCCGTCTCTACTTCCCGTGCGACGGCGCACCGCATACTCAGTGAAACCGAAGCCCTCGATACCGCGCGCAAGCTGGCGCAGGAATTCGCCGTCGAGGCCGCCGAGCGCGACCAGCAACGGCGCCTGCCGCATGCCGAGATCGAATGCTTTTCTTCCAGCGGTCTGTGGGCCATCACCGTGCCCAAGGCCTACGGCGGCATTGGCGCTTCGTGGGTGACGCTGGCCGAAGTGGTCAGGATCATCTCGGCCGCCGATCCATCCATCGGGCAGATTCCGCAAAATCATTTCGGCATCCTCAACGTGCTGGCGCAAACCGCCAGCGAGAGCCAGAAGCATTATTTCTATGGCGAAGTCCTGAACGGCGCGCGCTTCGGCAACGCCGGACCGGAACGCACCAGCAAGAACGTGCTCGACATCCGCACCCGCATCACCAAGGATCCCGGCAGCCCCGATTATCTTCTCAACGGCACGCGCTTCTACTCCACCGGCGCGCTGTACGCCGACTGGGTGCCGACCCGGGCGCTCGACGACGACGGCAAGAGCGTGTTTGTGTTTGCCGAACGTCACGCACCGGGTCTGAGCGTGGTCGACGACTGGTCCGGTTTCGGCCAGCGCACCACGGCCAGCGGCACTGTGATTTTCGACAACGTGCGCGTATCTGCAGGACACGTCGTGCCCCTGCATCAGCTGGCCGACCAAGCTAACAACATCGGTCCGGTGGCGCAGCTGATCCAGGCCGCCATCGACGCCGGCATCGCGCAGGCTGCGGTGGACGACGCGGTGACCTTCATCCGTCAACGTTCGCGCCCGTGGGCCGACAGCGGCGTCGAGCGCGCTGGCGACGATCCGCTCACGATCAACCAGATCGGTGATCTCAAAATCCGCCTGCACGCCGCCGAGGCTTTGCTCGAACGCGCTGCGCGCACGCTCGACAAGCTGCCGCTGCCGATCAGTTACGAACAGATGGCGCAGGCCTCGGTCGCCGTGGCCGAAGCCAAAGTATTGACGACGGAAATCGCACTGCACGCCAGCGAAAAATTGTTCGAACTGGCCGGCACGCAATCGACCCTGTCCGCGCACGACCTTGACCGCCACTGGCGCAACGCGCGCGTGCACACGCTGCACGATCCGGTGCGCTGGAAGTATCACGCCGTCGGCAACTACTACCTCAACGACACGCCGCCGCCACGTCATAACTGGTCCTGATTCAGTCTTCAGAATATCTCTCCGAAAGTATCGCCATGAGCCAATCCGCTACCGCTGCTGCCGCAGCAATCTCCACGGAACACGCAAACGAACCGCGCATCGTCGCGCGCATCCGCGACGATGCCGAAGCATTGGCCGTCGCCCGCAAGCTGGCCGTCGAACTGGCGCGCGAAGCCTCGCTGCGCGACCGCGAACGCCGCCTGCCGTGGGCTGAGCTGGGCCGCTACGTGCGCTCCGGCCTGTGGGGCATCTCGGTGCCGAAGGAATACGGCGGCGCCGGTGTTTCCTACGTCACGCTGGCCCAGGTCACGGCCATCATTGCCGAAGCCGACGGCTCGCTCGGCCAGATTCCGCAGAATCACTTTTACGCCGTCGAAATCATCCGCGTCAACGGCAGCGACGCGCAGAAGCGCTTCTACTTCGAGCGCGTGCTGCAGGGCGACCGTTTCGGCAACGCGCTGGCAGAGATCGGCACGAAAAATTCCGCCGAGCGCAAGACGCGCCTGACCAAGGACGGCGCCGACTACCGCATCAACGGCCGCAAGTTCTACGCCACCGGCGCGCTGTACGCCGACTGGGTGCCGACCTCGGCCATCGACGACGACGGCGTACAGCAACTGGCGCTGGTGCCGCGCAATGCACAGGGCCTCTCCATCGTCGACGACTGGTCCGGTTTCGGCCAGCGCACCACCGGCAGCGGCTCGGCGATCTTCGACAACGTGCGCGTGGACGGCGGCGCGGTGCTGGGATTCCAGGCTTCGTTCGATCGCCCGACCACGGTCGGCCCGCTGGCGCAATTGCTGCACGCGGCGATTGACCTCGGCATCGCGCGCGCTGCCTACGCCGACCTGATCAGTTTCGTCTCAACGCGTTCGCGTCCGTGGATCGACAGCGGCGTTGAGCGCGCCGGCGACGATCCGCTGACGATTCGTGAAGTCGGCGACCTCGCCGTGCAACTGCATGCAGCCGAAGCGCTGGTGGATCGCGCCGGCGCCAGGGTCGACATCGCCGCCGCCGATTCCAACGCCGACACCGTCGCCGCTGCATCGATTGCGGTCGCCGAATCGCGCGTGCTCACCAACAACGTCTCGCTGGCGGCCGGCAGCAAGTTGTTCGAACTGGCCGGCACGCAGTCGACGCTGGCCGAGAACAATCTGGATCGTCACTGGCGCAACGCGCGCACCCATACGCTGCACGATCCGGTGCGCTGGAAATACCACGCCATCGGCAACTACTACCTCAACGACAAGAAGCCGCCGCGTCACGGCGCGCTCTGATCGTCTCCAACTGGTCCATACAAAAAGAAAAGACTTCCATGCGCAATCGCTTCATCTCCGTTCTGATCCCGGGTTTGCTGGCCGCGGCCTTACCCTTGCTGGCTGCTGCACAAACGCCAAAAACGGGCGGCACTCTGGTCGCCATCGTTCAGCCCGAACCGGTCACGCTGACCGGCGCCGTCAACACCGCGCAGCCGACTTCGCTGATCGCCACCAACGTCTACGACGGCCTGCTGTCCTACGACAACGATCTCAAGCCGCACGGCCAACTGGCCGAGACCTGGGAAGTCTCCAGGGACGGTCTCGCCATCACCTTCCACCTGCGCAAAGGCGTCAAGTGGCACGACGGCAAACCGTTCACCTCGGCCGACGTCAAGTGGTCGGTGGAGAACGTCTGGAAAACCATCCATCCGCGCAACAAGGCCATCCTGGTCAATCTGACCCAGGTCGATACGCCCGACGCCAACACCGCCATCTTCCGCTTCACCAAGCCGTCGCTGGCGCTGTTGTCGACGCTTAATTCCTGGGGCGCGCCGGTGTTGCCGAAGCATCTTTATGAAGGCACCGACGTGTTGAACAATCCGAACAACAACAAGCCCGTCGGCACCGGCCCGTTCGTGTTCAAGGAGTGGAGCCGCGGCAACTACATCACGCTCGAGCGCAATCCGAACTACTGGGAGAAGGGCAAGCCTTATCTGGACAAGATCATCTTCAAGGTCGTGCCTGACGCCGGCGCGCGCGCCGCCACGCTGGAAAACGGCGACGCGCAATACGCCGTCTTCAGCCCGGTGCCGCCGAAAGAAGCGCAACGCCTGGCCGACTCCGGCAAGGTCAAGGTCGAAACCAACGGCTACCAATGGTCGTCGCCGGTGCTTTACCTCGACTACAACCTCGGCAACAAATACCTCAAGGACGTGCGCGTGCGCCGCGCCATCGCCCACGCAGCCAATCTGGAAGGCCTGAACAAAGTGGTCTGGTACGGCTACGGCAAACCGTCGGTCAGCATCGTGCCGACCACGCTGTCGCAGTTCTTCGACAACACCGTGCCGCGCTATCTGTATGACACCAAGAAGGCTGAAGCGCTGCTCGATGAAGCCGGCTTCCCGCGCGGCGCCGACGGCGTGCGCTTCACCATCAGCAACGACTATCTGCCGTACGGCGACGACTATCGCCGCACCGCCGAGTACCTGAAGCAATCGCTCAAGCGTGTCGGCATCGAAGTCAACATCCGCAGCCAGGACACCGCCGCCTTCACCAAGCGCGTCTACGGCGACCGCGACTTCGACACCGCGATCACCTGGAACGCGTCCTTCCCCGATCCGCAGATCGGCCTGACGCGCATGTACTGGTCCGGTTGGGTCGGCAAGAACATTCCGTGGACCAACAGCTCCGGCTACAACAATCCGGAAGTCGACCGCGTGATCGAGCAAGCGCAAGGCGCGGCGACGCAAGCCGAGCGCATTGCGCTGTTCAAGAAATTCCAGCAAATCACACAGACCGAATTGCCGACCCTGCCGCTGCTTGAACTGCACTTCTTCACCGTGCATTCGCCGCGCCTGAAAGGCATCACGCAGGACGGCGATCAGTCGCAGGGTTCGCTGAAAAACGCCTGGCTGGAACCGGCCAAGGCGCAATAACAAACAAGACCACGAGGGAAAACAGAACATGAACAAGACGGTATTCAAATTGCTGGCGGTCACCGCTGCTGCTGCCGCCACGCTGGCCTTCAGCGCGAGCGCCTTCGCGCAAACGCGCGGCGGCACCCTGACCGCAATCATCCAGCCCGAGCCGGTGATCCTGACCTCGGCGCTGAACACCGCGGCGCCGACCGGCTTCTTCAGCGCCAACGTGTTCGACGGTCTGGTGGAATACGACAACGACTTCAAGCTGCGCCCGGCTCTGGCGGAAAGCTGGGACGTCTCCAAGGACAGCAAGACGCTGACCTTCCACCTGCGCAAGGGCGTGAAATGGCATGACGGCAAGCCGTTCACCTCGGCCGACGTCAAGTGGACCCTGGAAAACGTCTGGAAGAAAATCCACCCGCGTAACCAGATCATCTACGGCACCGTCACCGGCGTTGACACGCCGGACGACTACACCGTCATCATCCGCTTCAGCGAACCGTCGCTGGCTGTTCTGAGCTCGCTCAACAGCAACGGCGCGCAAGTGCTGCCCAAGCATCTGTACGAAGGCACCGACATTCTCAACAATCCCTACAACAACAAGCCGGTCGGCACCGGCCCGTTCGTGTTCAAGGAATGGAGCCGTGGCAACTACATCACGCTGGAACGCAATCCCAACTACTGGGATAAAAGTAACGTCGGGAGCAAGGGCGTCAGCAAGCCTTACCTCGACAAGATCATCTTCAAGGTGGTGCCCGACGCCGGCGCGCGCGCTGCCGCATTGGAAAAGGGCGAAGCGCAATACGCGCCGTTCTCGCCGGTGCCGCTGAAGGACGCCGAGCGTCTCGCCAAGCTACCCGGCCTCAAGCTGGAAACCCGCGGCTACGACTGGATTTCGCCGTGGCTGTTCCTCGACGTCAATGTCGACCGTCCTTACTTCAAGGATGCGCGCGTGCGCCAGGCATTGGCCTACGCCATCGACCTGAACGCCTTCAACAAGGTGGTCTGGTACGGCTTCGGCAAACCGGCGGTCAGCCCGGTGGTGTCGACGCTCAAGCAGTTCCACACCGACGACGTGCCGAAGTACGGCTACGATCCGAAGAAGGCGGAAGCCCTGCTCGATGAAGCCGGCTTGAAGCGCGGCGCCGACGGCACCCGTTTGCGCATCAACCTCGACTACCTGCCTTACGGCGACGACTACAAGCGCAGCGGCGAATACATCAAGCAGGCATTGAAGCGCATCGGCATCGACGTCAACGTGCGCGCGCAAGACACGCCGACCTACACCAAGCGCGTCTACGGCGACCGCGATTACGATCTGTCGGCGGTGTGGTTCGCCGGTTTCGCCGATCCGCTGGTGGGCGTGACGCGCGCTTACTGGAGCGATTCGGTCGGCAAGAACATCCCGTGGAGCAATGGCTCGGGCTACCGCAACGCCGAAGCCGACAAGTTGATCGAGCAGGCGCAGTCCTCGGCCAGCCAGACCGAACGCGTGGCGCTGTTCAAGAAACTGCAGCAACGCGTGCAGACCGACCTGCCGTCGATCCCGCTGCTTGAGTTGCACTTCTTCACCGTGCAGGCTTCCAACCTGAAGGACACCGTCACCGGCGTCGACCAGATCTACAGCTCGCTCAAGAACGCCTGGTTCGACAGCGCGCCGAAGGTCGCCAACGCGGCACAAGCTGCAGCACCACAGGCCGCCAAATGAAGATCAGGAACATCGTCGTGCGCCGCCTGCTGCAACTGGTCAGCGTGGCGCTCGGCGTAACCATCATCAACTTCTTCCTGCTGCAACTGGCGCCGGGTGACGCCGCCCAGGTACTGGCAGGGGAGGCGGGCGCGGCGACGCCGGAATACATGGCAGCGCTGCGCGCGCAGTTCGGTCTCGACCAGCCGCTGCTGGTGCAGTTCTGGAAATACATACTGAATCTTGCCCACTTCAATCTCGGCTACTCGTTCCGCCACGGCATGCCGGTGGCGCAACTGATCGCCGAACGCGTGCCGGCGACCTTGCTGCTGATGGGTGCGAGCATCTTGTTTGCGGTGGTGGCCGGTGCCACGTTGGGCGCGATTGCCGCCTATCGTGCGGGACGCATTGCTGACGTCGTGATCTCGACGCTGGCGCTGGTGTTTTTTGCCACGCCATTGTTCTGGATCGGTCTGATGCTGGTGGTGGTGTTCTCGGTCTGGCTCGATTGGTTGCCGGTCGGCGGCATGTTCACGATTGAGGCCGGCTTCACCGGCTGGAAATACGTTGTCGATGTAGCGCGCCATCTGGTGCTGCCGGCGGTGACGCTGGGCTTGTTCTACATGGCGGTCTACACGCGCCTGATGCGCGCCACGATGGTGGAGGTACGGCGTCAGGATTTCATCCGCACCGCCGTCGCCAAGGGTGCACGACCGCCGCGCGTGTTGTTCGCGCATGTGCTGAGGAATGCGCTGCTGCCGCTGGTCACGATGCTGGGAGTGCAGGTCAGCTCCATCATCGGCGGCGCGGTGCTGGTGGAAACCGTGTTCTCCTGGCCAGGTCTGGGACGGCTGGCCTTCGAGGCCTTGTTCCAGCGCGACTTCAATCTGCTGCTCGGCATTTTGCTGTGCAGCTCCATCGTCGTGATCGTGGTGAACTGGGTGGTGGACTTCGTCTATACCCGCCTCGATCCGCGTATACGTTTTGCCTGAAAGTGAATCTGCAATGAGCGAACTTGTTTCCACGCTGGCGATTGCTCCGGCCACTACTGCTGACGCGCCGGCCAGCCTGATCGCCGCACCGACCACACGCGGCTGGTTTGCGCGCCTGCTGCGCTCGCCGTCGGCGCTGGTCGGCGGCGTGCTGCTGTTGCTGGTGGTGCTGATGGCGCTGTCGTCACCGCTGCTATTTCCGGGCGATCCGCTGGACATGGTGGCCGAGCCTTTCCTGCATCCTGGCGTCGACGCAGCGCATCTGCTGGGCAGCGACATGCTCGGGCGTGATCTGCTGAGCGGCATCTTTCACGGTGCGCGCGTGTCGCTGCTGATCGCGGTCGTGTCGACCTTGCTTGCCCTGGTGCTGGGCATCAGCGGCGGCTTGCTGGCCGGCTATTACGGCGGCCTGGCTGATGCGCTGCTGATGCGCGTGACGGAATTCTTCCAGACCATTCCGTCCTTCCTGTTCGCGCTGGCGATCGTGGCGGTGGTGCAGCCGACTTTGGTGACGATTGCGCTGGCCATCGGCGTGACCGCCTGGCCGAGCCTGGCGCGGCTGGTGCGCGCCGAAGTGCTCAAGCTGCGCCACAGTGAAATGGTCCAGGCCAGCGCCGCGCTGGGCGCCACCGATCTGCGCATCATGCTGCGCGACATATTGCCCAACACGCTGACGCCGATCCTGGTGTCGACCTCGCTGATGGTGGCCACCGCCATCCTCACAGAATCCAGTCTGGCCTTCCTCGGCCTGGGCGACCCCAACGCGGTGAGCTGGGGCAACATGGTCGGTTCGGGCCGCGAGGTGATCCGCACCGACTGGTACATCACAACGATTCCCGGCATCGCGATTGTGGTCACGGTGCTGGCCTTGAATTTATTAGGCGACGGACTGGCCGACGTGCTCGATCCGCGCGACAGAAAATAGGAGAAACACCATGGCACGCGTATCCACTCTGCTTTCCAATCAACTGCCGCAAGGCGCCGCCCGCACCATCTTCGAGAAGGTCGAAAACGAATACGGCGCCTTCGGCAACATGCTCGGCGTGCTGGCGCATCGCCCGGCCTCGATCGAACACATCTACGGCTTGTTGCTGCAATTCGCCGCCGAAGGCAATATTTCAAAGCTGCATCTGGAGATCGTGCTGGTCACCGCCTCCAAGGCCAATGAGTGCAGCTACTGCGTCTCGCACCACGCGCCCAAGCTGGTGGCGCAGCACGTCTCGGCGGAGACCGTCGAACGCATCCTCGACGCCGACGTCCCCGGCCTCGGTCCAGTCGAATTGCTGGTGCGCGACTATGCCCTGGCGGTCACACGTCAACGCGTCGGCGACAGTCTGGTGGCGCGCCTGCGCGAGCATTTCTCTGAATCACAGATCGTCGAGCTGACTTTGCGCGCGGCATTGTGCGCCTTCTTCGCGCGCTTCAACGAAGCGCTCAACGTCCAGCTCGAACCTGAGTACGTGACCGCGGACGCAGCATGAGCAATAGCGACAAAAAGGAAATCCGCCTCAATGCATTCAACATGAATTGCGTGAACCACATCAACCACGGTTTGTGGACGCATCCGCGCGACCGCTCGCAGGATTACACCGACATCGAGTACTGGACCGATCTAGCCAAGTTGCTCGAGCGCGGCAAATTCGACGGCCTGTTCCTGGCCGACATCGTCGGCGTCTACGACGTCTACCAGAACTCGGTCGACATCACGCTGCGCGAGTCGATCCAGTTGCCGGTCAATGATCCGCTGTTGCTGATTTCGGCGATGGGCTTCGTCACTCAACATCTGGGCTTCGGCATCACCGCCAACCTGACTTACGAAGCGCCGTTCCTGTTCGCCCGGCGCATGTCCACGCTGGACCACCTGACCAAGGGCCGGGTTGGCTGGAACATCGTCACCGGCTACCTCGACAGCGCCGCGCGCGCGATGGGCTTGTCGGAACAGCTGGAACACGATCAGCGCTACGACCGCGCCGACGAGTTCATGGAAGTGGTCTACAAGTTGTGGGAAGGCAGCTGGGAAGACGACGCCGTCATCCGCGACCGCCAGAAGCGCATCTATGCCCAGCCCGACAAGGTGCACAAGATCAAGCACAGCGGCGACTATTACAAGGTCGAGGGCTACCACCTGAGCGAGCCGTCGCGCCAGCGTACGCCGGTCTTGTACCAGGCCGGCTCGTCCGGTCGCGGCCAGGCCTTCGGCGCACGTCATGCTGAGTGCGTGTTCGTCTCCGGTCAGAGCAAGGAGGCGGTGCGCAAGCTGGTCACCGGTATCCGCGAAGGCGCGGTGAAGGAAGGCCGTCAACCCGATGACGTCAAGGTCTTCATGGGCCTGACCGTGGTGGTCGCGCCGACTGAAAAGGAAGCGCGCGAAAAGTACGCCGAGTACGCGCGTTACGCCAGCCCGGAAGCCGGCCTCGCGCATTTCTCCAGCGGCACCGGCATCGATTTTTCGAAATACGAACTGGACGAGCCGATCCGCCAGGTCAAGACTAATTCCATCGAATCGCTGGTCAAGACCGTGACCAATCCCGAGCTCAACTGGACCAAGCGAAAGCTGCTGGAGCAACTCGAACTGGGCGGCCGCTACGCCACCATTGTCGGCTCGCCGCAGCAAGTGGCGGATGAACTGGAAGCGTGGATACGCGAGACCGACATCGACGGTTTCAACCTCACACGCACGGTCTCGCCGGAGAGCTTCGAAGCCTTTGTCGACCTGGTGATTCCGGAGCTGCAGACGCGCGGTTCCTACAAGCACGACTACGCGCCGGGCACCTTGCGCGAGAAACTGTTCACGGGCGGCGCGCGCCTGCCGCAGCAGCACACTGGCGCGAGCTATCGTGCAAGCAAACGCACCGACGTTCCAGCATAGAAAGAAACTCATGAGCCAGCTCCTCGACATCCGCAACCTCAATGTGTCCTTCCCCGGCCACGATGCCGTGAAGGATCTCAGCTTCAGCATCGCCGCCGGCGAAACGCTGGCGCTGGTCGGCGAATCCGGTTGCGGCAAGTCGACCACCGCCTTGTCACTGCTGCGCCTGCTGCCGGCCAGCGCGCAGGTGTCGGGCAACATCGTGTTCGAAGGACGCGACCTGCAGGCGCTGCCGGAGGAAGAAATCTGCGCCTTGCGCGGCAATGCGATCTCGATGATCTTTCAGGAGCCGATGACTTCGCTCAATCCGGTGCTGACCATCGGCCAGCAAGTGGTCGAGGCGATCCGCTTGCATCAGCCGCTGTCGCCGCAGGCCGCGAAGGCGCGCGCGATCGAGTTGCTGGAGCTGGTGCGCATTCCCGAGCCGCAACGTCGCTTCAATGATTACCCACACAATCTCTCCGGCGGCCAGCGCCAGCGCGTGATGATCGCGATGGCGGTGTCCTGCCATCCGCGCCTGCTGGTGGCGGATGAGCCGACCACCGCACTGGATGTCACCATCCAGGCGCAGATCCTCGAGTTGCTGGGCCAGCTGCGCCGCGACCTGTCGATGGCGGTGCTGCTGATCACGCATGATCTGGCCGTGGTCGAGCAATGGGCCGATCGCGTCGCCGTCATGTACGGCGGCCGCAAAGTGGAGGAGGCGAGCAGCGCCATCCTGTTTGAACGTCCGCAACATCCTTACACGCGCGGCCTGCTTGGCGCATCCCTGCAGATGGAGCAGGACTACCACTATCGCGACGGTCGCCTGCCGGAAATTCGCACCGAGGTCGAGGCCGGAGAACGCATCTTCACGCTGACCGAGCGCGCACATGCACAGCCCTTGGCGCCGCTGGATCCGAATGCAAAAGCGCTGCTGTCGCTGCAGGACGTGCACACCCATTACCGCTCGCGCAACGGCGTGGTGCATGCGGTCAAGGGCGTGTCCTTCGACATCGCCGCCGGTGAATCGGTCGGCCTGGTCGGTGAATCCGGTTGCGGCAAATCGACCTTGTCAAAAACCATCGTGCGCCTGGTCGATTCCAGCGCCGGCAAGATCCTGCTCGACGGCGACGATATCGCAACGTTGGAAGGCGCGCGTTTGCGTCCGTATCGTCGCCGCGTGCAGATGATTTTCCAGGACCCGTACGCCTCGCTCAATCCGCGCCACACGGTGGCCGAAATCCTCGACGCCGCACTGATGATTCATGACGTCAAGGACAAGACCGAGCGTCGTCGCCGCATCGAGCAGATCGTCGATCTGGTCGGCTTGCCGCAGCGCGCCTTGCGCAGCTATCCGCACCAGTTCTCCGGCGGCCAGCGCCAGCGCATCGGCATCGCCCGTGCGCTGGTGCTGAAGCCCGCGCTGGTGATCTGCGACGAGCCGGTGTCGGCGCTGGACGTGTCGGTGCAGGCGCAGATCCTGAATCTGCTGGTCGACCTCAAGCGCGAGTTCGGCCTGTCTTATCTGTTCATCTCGCATGACTTGTCGGTGGTGCGCTACATCGCCGACAAGGTGCTGGTGATGAACGGTGGGCGCATCGTCGAGTCGGGCGACCACAACAGCATCTGGCAGTCGCCGCAGCATGACTACACGCGTTCGCTGATTGCCGCGGCGCCTTCCGCAGCGGCGCGCAGGCAGGTGCAGGAAGATGCGCGTGAGTTGCTGATCGCGTGATTTTCTTCCGATTAGAAAGCGCATATTCAAGCACCAAAAGATTCGTTTTATTCGTGGCAGGCGGGAGATAAATTAGCGCTATTTGAGGACGATTCATGGCGCGATTTTTTCCCCGTTTGCTGACGGCTGGTTTTTCCGGTTTATTGTTGGCGAGTGTTGCCGCAACGTTTTCCTTGGCTGCGGCGGCGCAGGACAAGACCTTGAAGGTCGGCGTCACCAGCGGTCCGCACGCGCAGATTTTTGAAGTGGTCAAGCGTGTCTTCGAGCGCAGCAATCCCGGCTACAAGATCCAGATCGTCGAGTTCAACGACTACATCCAGCCGGACGCCGCGCTCGATGCCGGCGAGCTCGACGCCAACAGTTTCCAGCATCGTCCCTTCCTTAACGCGCAGATCAAGACGCGCGGCTACAAGCTGTTCGGCACCGGGCGCACCTTCATCGGGCCGATGGCGATTTACTCCAAGAAGTATCGCAGCCTGAATGACATTCCGGCCGGCGCCAAGATCGGCATCCCGAATGATCCGGCCAATGAGAGTCGCGTCTTGCTGCTGTTGCAGAAGCATGGCGTCATCAAGTTGCGCGCCGGCATTGATCCCTTGACCGGCATCAATGCGACGCCGATTGATGTGGTTGAAAATCCGAAGAAGTGGAAGTTCATCGAGATCGATGCAGCGCAGTTGCCGCGGACTTTGGATGATCTGGATGCATCGGCGGTGAATGCTGACTATGCGGCCAAGGCGGGGTTGCATCCGGTGCGGGACAGTCTCGTGGTGGAGAATGGAGACAGTCCTTATGCTTGTCTGATTGCTGTGCGGGAGAAGGACAAGGATCAGGTTTGGTTGCCCAAGCTGGTGAAGGCTTATCAGTCGGATGAGGTGAAGAAGTTTATTGAGTCGGAGTTCAAGGGTGGGATATTGGCGGCTTGGTGATGGCGTCGGTTGTTTCGACGTCGGTTCGTCGGTAGCTTAGCCTTTGGATTCTTCGGACGACCAAGCCGGGGGTAGCCCGGCGGCTACTCACTTTCTTTGCTTCGCCAAAGAAAGTAAGCAAAGAAAGGCGACCGCAAGTTCGCAGCCCCTTCGGGGTGCCCGGCGTCGTCGAGCACAAATCGGGAAGGGAAACAAACTCGCTGCGCTCAGACAAGTTTCCCTTCTTTATCCGATTTGCACTCGCCGCCACCGGCTGCTCGCAAGCGGGAATTCGAGACGGGCTCGCTGCGCCTCGCCAAGGTAGGGCGGGGGAGTGATGGTCTGTGTTCTTTGCTATCGTTCAACAACGATGTAATTGGCTACGATCAAAGGTGATAATTACGATGCCGAAGGCGAGTGCCCCTGGCGAGGCGTAGCGAGCCAGTCTGGAATTTCCGCTTGGAGCCAGCCGGTGATGCGATGCGAAAAATGGAAAAAGAAGGGAAACTTGTCTGAGCGTAGCGAGTTTGTTTCCCTTCCCATTTTTTGCTTCGCAGCACCGGGAAGTCCGAAGGACCTGGATCCCGCGGTCGCCTTTCTTTGCTTACTTTCTTTGGCGAAGCAAAGAAAGTGAGCGGCTGCCGGGCCGCCCCCGGCAACCCCGGTAGCCCGAAGAAAAAACAGCATCAGTTACGAAGAAACGAACTCGAAACAACATAAATCACCAGGAGAACCAAATGAGCAAACCCAAAAAAGTCATCATCACCTGCGCCGTAACCGGCGCCATCCACACACCATCCATGTCGCCCTACCTCCCGGTGACCCCCGATGAAATCCGCGACGCAGCATTAGGCGCGGCAGAAGCCGGCGCCGCCATCGTCCACCTCCACGCCCGCGACCCTCAAAACGGCAAACCCACGCAAGACCCCAACGAATTCCGCAAATTCCTCCCGCAAATCAAAGCCAAATCCAACGTCGTCATCAACCTGACCACCGGCGGCGCCCCGACGATGGGCGTGGAAGAACGCCTGCAACCGGCGTTGCAACTCAAACCCGAAGTCGCCTCCCTCAACATGGGCTCGATGAACTTCGGCCTGTACGAAATGCTGGGCCGTTTCAAGGACTTCAAATACGACTGGGAAAAGCCCTACCTCGCCGAATCCGACGACCGCATCTTCCGCAATACCTTCAAGGACATCGCCTACATCCTCGAATCGTGCAGCGCCAACCAGACCCGTTTTGAAATCGAGTGCTACGACATCGGCCACCTCTACACCGCCGCCCACTTCATCGACCGTGGCCTGATCAAACCGCCGTTCCTGATCCAGTCGGTGTTCGGCCTGCGCGGCGGCATCGGCAACGATGTCGAAGACGTGATGCACATGAAACGCACCGCCGACCGCCTGTTCGGCGACGACTATTACTGGTCGGTGCTGGGCGCAGGACGCGGCCAGATCCCGATCGCCACGATGTCGGCGGCAATGGGCGGCCATACCCGCGTCGGCCTGGAAGACTCGCTGTGGGACGGTCCGGGCAAGCTGGCCGAAAGCAATGCTGCGCAAGTCAAACGCATCCGCACCGTGATCGAGGCGCTGTCACTGGAAGTGGCGACGCCCGACGACGCGCGCGAAATGCTCAAGCTCAAGGGCGGCAACAACGTCGGCTTCTAATCAAGGACTCCGCACTGCCTACATGCCTTTTCATCCCGCTCCTACAAGCCTTGTAGGAGCAGTTTTACTTTTTATCTCCGGCGGCGCTTCGCGATTTTGTGAGCGCCGTTTTTTTTGATTTTCTTTTGCTGTCAGCTTTCTTTTTCGTTAGAAGAAGATCGTTTCATATAGCGTCGCTTTCGGCGCACATTCCCCCACACTTACTCCGCGTGGCTGTCAGCTTGTGAAAACGAGCATCTCCGCAGCATGCTTGCCTGCGGAACATCATTGCGACCGACTTGGTCGAACTTTCAGCAAGAACAAGAAGGCCGGAGCTCCGTGCTTCAGCCGATCCCAGCGATCCCAGGTAACCCAGCCCAGGTGAATAATGAAAAAAGATAACCCGCCTCCCAGCGAATCCGGCGTGGCTTCACGCCGCGGCTTCCTCTTCAAGACCATCGCCATCGTGCCTGCCGCATCCGCACTGACCACTGCGGCGTTGTTGCCGTCGGCGGCGCAGACCGCCGATATCAGTGCAGCGGCCGCAGACTACCAGCCACGCTTTTTCAACGCCGACGAATGGACCTTCCTCAAGGCCGCTGTCGATCGCCTGATCCCCGCCGATCCCGAGGGACCGGGCGCACTCGAACTGAACGTTGCGGCCTTCATCGACGGCCAGATGGAATCCGGTTTCGGCCATGCCTCCAACTGGTACATGCAGGGACCGTTCAAGGGCGACGCGCCGGCCCTTTTCGGCTACCAGGCCAGCATGCCGCCGCGCGAACTGTATCGCGCCGGCATCGCCGCGCTCAATGAACACTGCCGCAAGAATTTCAGCGGCAAGACCTTCGCCCAACTCGCTCCCGCTGAACAGGAACAGCTGTTCAAGGACATGGACGGCGGCACGCTGAAATTCGAACAGGTGTCGGCGCAGTGGTTCTTCACCTTCCTGCTGCAGAACACCAAGGAAGGCTATTTGTCGGACCCGATCCATGGTGGCAACAAGGGTATGGCGAGCTGGAAGATGATCGGTTTCCCCGGCGCGCGCGCGGACTTCCTCGACTTCGTCGGTCCGTCCGACAAGGTATATCCGTATGGGCCGGTAAGCATAGGAAAACGCGGCTGAAGCTGCATCCACAACAAGAACAAGGAACAAGAACATGGCAGACATTACCAAACCGAAAGTAGACGTCGTTCTGGTCGGCATGGGCTGGAGCGGTTCCATCATGGGCATGGAAATGACCGAAGCCGGCCTCACCGTAGTCGGCCTGGAACGCGGCGAAAACCGCGACACCAATCCTGATTTCGCCTATCCAAAAATCGCCGACGAACTCACCTATGCGCAGCGCTACAAGCTGATGCAAAACCTCAGCAAGGAAACCGTCACGGTGCGCCATTCGCCGAACGAAGACGCGCTGCCGTATCGCCAACTCGGCTCCTTCCTGCTCGGCAACGGCGTCGGCGGCGCCGGCGTGCACTGGAACGGCGTCACCTGGCGCGCCTACGACGCCGAGCTGCAGATCCGCAGCCACTACGAACAACGCTACGGCAAGCATTTCATTCCGGTCGACATGACGATCCAGGACTGGCCGATGACCTATGCCGAACTGGAACCGTTCTACGACCGCTTCGAATACGTCGCTGGCGTCTCGGGCAAGGCCGGCAATATCGACGGCAAGATCATCGAGGGCGGCAATGTGTTCGAAGCGCCGCGCAAGCGCGACTATCCGCTGCCGCCGCTGAAGAACAATGCGCCCGCCAATCTCTTCGAAAAAGCCGCACGCGAAGTCGGCTATCATCCGTTTCCGATTCCTGCCGCCAATGCTTCCCAGGCGTACCAGAACCCCTACGGCATGCAACTGGGTCCGTGCAATTATTGCGGCTATTGCGAGCGCTTCGGCTGCTACATGTACTCGAAGGCGTCGCCGCAAACCTGTATCCTGCCGGCGCTATTGAAGAAGCCCAATTTCGAACTGCGCGACAAGTCCTACGTCACCAAGATCAATCTCGCCAGCGACGGCAAGCGCGCCACCGGCGTCACCTACATCGATGCACAGGGACGCTCGGTCGAACAGCCGGCCGACCTGGTGATCCTGTGCGCCTACCAGATGCACAACGTGCGGTTGTTGCTGTTGTCGGGCATCGGAAAACCTTACGACCCCAAGACCGGTGAAGGCGTGGTCGGAAAAAATTATGCATATCAAAAGAACAGTTCGGTATCGCTGTTCTTCGACAAGGATGTAGCGATCAATCCTTTCGCCGGAGCCGGAGCCGGCGGCCAGGTGCTGGACGATTTCAACGGCGACAATTTCGACCACGGTCCGCACAACTTCGTCGGCGGCGCTTATATCAGCGCGATGGTCACCGGCGGCCGTCCGATCGGACAATCCATCGTGCCGCCCGACACGCCTAAATGGGGTAGCGGCTGGAAGAAGGCGCTCAAGGACAACTACCTGCACGCGTTCAACATCGGTTCGGAAGGATCGGTCATGGCCAACCGTGACAACTACCTCGACCTCGATCCGACTTACCGCGACGCCTACGGCCTGCCGCTGCTGCGCATGACCTTCGACTGGAAGGAAAACGAAATCCGCATGACCCAGTACGTCACCGACCGCGTGGTCGACGTCGCCAAGGCGATGAAGCCGAAACTCATGCACGCCACCGCCGGCAAATCCGGCGAGCACTACGACGTGCGCCCCTACCAGACCACCCACACCACCGGCGGCGCCATCTGCGGCGACCGCCCCGACAACAGCGTAATCAACAAATACCTGCAATCGTGGGACGTGCACAACCTGTTCATCATGGGCGCCAGCGCCTTCCCGCAGAACTGGGCCTACAACCCGACCGGCATGGTCGGCGCACTGGCCTACTGGTCGGCGACCGCGATTCGCGAGCGCTATCTGAAGAATCCCGGCCCGCTGGTGCAAGCATGAGCGCGCGTCTGTTCGGGCAGGCTTTGCTGGCGACGGCGACGCTGAGCCTTTCAGCTTTCGCCGTGGCGCAGACCGTTAATCCGACGCCGTCGACGCCACAACCGCAGCAGATCCAGCGCGGCGAATACCTCGCCCGCGCCGGCGACTGCATGGCCTGCCACACGGTCAAGGGCAAGGCGCCGTTCAGTGGCGGCCTGCCGATGAACACGCCGTTCGGCACCATCTATTCGACCAACATCACGCCCGACAAGCAGACCGGCATCGGCGACTACAGCTACGACGATTTCGCCTCGGCGCTGCGCAAGGGCAAGGGCCGCAACGGCGTGCGCCTGTATCCGGCGATGCCCTACACCTCGTTCGCCAAGCTCAGCGACGAAGACGTCTCGGCGCTGTACGCCTACTTCATGCAGGGCGTAAAGCCGGTGCAGCAGGACAATCCGAAGACGGCGTTGCCGTTCCCGTTCAACATGCGCATCCTGATGGCGGGATGGAACATGCTGTTCTTCGAGAACAAGCCGTTCAAGGCCGACTCGGCCCAAAGCATCAGCTGGAACCGCGGTGCCTACCTGGTGCAGAGCCTGGGCCACTGCGGCGCCTGCCACACGCCGCACGGCCGCTTCGGCCAAGAGAAATCGCTGGATGGCAGCGACGACGGTTTCCTGTCCGGCTACACGCTGGACAACTGGCACGCGCCCAGCCTGCGCAACGACAAGGACGGCCTGGGCCGCTGGAACAAGGAGCAGATCGCGTCCTACCTGCGCACCGGCCGCACCACCGACGGCGCGGCGTTCGGCGCGATGAGCCAGGTCATCAATGACAGCACGCAGCATCTGAGCGACGCCGACCTGCTGGCCATCGGCGAATACCTGAGCAGCCTGCCGGGCAAGAAATCGGGCGACGGCGCGGCCAAAGCGCCGGTGGCGACGGCGGCTTCCAATGCGGCCGGTGCAGACCAACCGGCCACGCTGGAGTTGCGGTCGGGCAAGCTGCAGACGGCGGGTGCGCTGGTGTATCTCAACAACTGCAACGCCTGCCATCGTTCGGACGGCACCGGGGCGATGAAGGCTTTTCCGGCGCTGGGGAAGAATGCCGTTGTGAATGTGGCGGATCCTACTTCGCTGATCCACGTCGTTTTGGCGGGGAGTGCGATGCCTTCCACCAAGTCGGATCCTTCGCCGATGGGGATGCCGGGGTTTGGGTGGCGGTTGAGTGATCAGGAGGTGGCGGAGGTGGTGAGCTTTATTCGCGGGAATTGGGGGAATCATGCTGCGGGGGTTAGTGCGGAGCAGGTGGCTGCTGTGAGGAAGGGTGTGGAGAAGTGAGCTTGATGCTTGCGTCTTTGCGGCTGCTGTCCCGACTTTGCGTTTGTCGTTGCTGATGTTGTTCTCTCTTCGATCGACCCTTCGCCGGGGGTAGCCCGGCTTGGTCGTCCGAAGAACAAACCCCATTCATCAACGCACAGCAAGCAAGCCGGAACAACCGACCAGGTCTGAGCCCCAAATAAGTTACAATCCCCCTCATTCCATCAGCACCAAACCCCATGCGCCAATACCTCGATTTCATGCGCCACGTCTACGAACATGGCACCGAAAAAACCGACCGCACCGGCACCGGCACGCGCTCCGTCTTCGGCCACCAGATGCGCTTCAACCTGCAGGAAGGCTTTCCCCTGCTGACCACCAAGAAGCTGCACATCAAGTCCATCGTGCATGAACTGATCTGGTTCCTGGCCGGCTCGACCAATATTGCTTATCTGAAAGACAACGGCGTCAAGATCTGGGACGAATGGGCCGACGCCGAAGGCAATCTCGGACCGATCTACGGCTACCAGTGGCGCTCCTGGCCCGCTCCCAACGGCGAGCATATCGACCAGATCGCGCAGGTCGTCAGCCAGATCAAGAACAATCCCGACTCGCGTCGCCTGATCGTGTCGGCATGGAACGTGGCGGACATACCGCAGATGAAGTTGCCGCCTTGCCATGCCTTCTTCCAGTTCTACGTGGCCGACGGCAAGCTGTCCTGCCAGCTGTACCAGCGCAGCGCCGACATCTTCCTCGGCGTACCGTTCAACATCGCGTCCTACGCGCTGCTGACCCACATGGTGGCGCAGCAGACCGGGCTCGACGTCGGCGACTTCGTCTGGACCGGCGGCGACTGCCATCTGTATTCCAATCACATGGAGCAGGTTCAGGAGCAACTGGCGCGCACGCCCGGCCCGTTGCCCAAGCTGGTCATCAAGCGCAAGCCGGACACCATCTTCGACTATCAATTCGACGATTTCGAGATTACCGGTTACGAAGCCCAGGCCCATATCAAGGCGCCCGTGGCAGTCTGACGCCAGCTTCTCTGCACACATGAAAACGCCTGCACTCGCAGGCGTTTTTGTTTTTTTTGTTTTGTTTTGTTTTGTTTTTGTTATTGCACAACGCGCATCTAGCCCGTTCCCCCTATCTCTTCCAATAAATTCAAACAAGTCGCCGTCGCCTTTTTGGGTTTTACCGTTTTCTCTGCCTCGCCTATTGGATTTGCACCACGCCGCCATAAGCTCTTGCTCCATTGCCGGTGCGTCCGGCAATGGCACATCCAATCAATCGAAAAAGGGCTAACAATGCATCTCTCCAAAAAACTTGCTGCTGAATTCATCGGTACCTTCTGGCTGGTCTTCGGCGGCGCCGGCAGCGCCGTGCTGGCCGCCGGATTTCCCGGCCTCGGCATCGGCTTTGCAGGCGTCTCGCTGGCGTTCGGCCTGACGGTGCTGACAGGGGCGTACGCACTCGGACATCTCTCCGGCGGCCACTTCAACCCGGCAGTGACCATCGGCCTTGCCACCGCGCGTCGCTTCCCCGTGCGCGACATCGCGCCTTACATCGCGGCGCAACTGGCGGGTGCGATAATCGCCGGCGCCGTGCTGGCCTGCATCGCAAACGGCAAGCCGGGCTTCGACCTGGTGGCGAGCGGCTTTGCAGCCAACGGCTATGGTGCGCATTCGCCGGGACTGTATTCACTGTGGGCCGCGTTGATCACCGAAACGGTGCTGACCTTCCTCTTCCTGCTGGTGATTCTCGGGGCGACCGACAAGCGCGCAGCGGCGGGATTTGCTCCGCTCGCCATCGGTCTTGCACTGACGCTGATCCACCTGATTTCAATTCCCGTGACCAACACCTCGGTGAATCCGGCCCGTTCCACCGGCCCCGCGTTGTTCGTCGGCGGCTGGGCTTTGCAGCAACTGTGGCTGTTCTGGCTGGCGCCGATCGTCGGTGCGATTGCGGCTGGGATCGCCTATCCGTTCATCGCTGAAACGGAATAGACATTGAGCGCAAGAGGCTCCAGCGTTCATCTAAGCTAAGTTGCATTTGTTATTTCCCTTCGGCGGCGCAACGTCCTATATTGAGTGCATTCACCGTTCCGAAGGGGCTTCTCATGCTGCGCTCAGGAAAAAACATTGCTCTGCTGACATTCATCTGCACTCTGCTGGTGCTGGCATCGCCAGGCTTGTCGGCATGGGATGCGCTGTTCGTTGCGGTAATGCTGATGATCGTCGGCATCGGCGTACTCTATCCCATGATTGTTTCAGGACAGGAGAATTCGCCTCAGCATATGCAGGATGTTGAAGTGGGACCGGCGACGAGCGCGATCCTGTTCTGAAGAAGTTCAGAACACAAAGTTGTGAAAAGCAGGGATGGAAATGAATCGAACGGCGCTCAGGAAGCGCCGTTGATTTTTTGCGACGTGCCGCCCGACTCAGTGCCGGGATTGCCGTAACGCACATCGTCGCGCCAGCCGCCGCCCAGCGCCTTGTACAGCGACACTGTGGCCTGCAGTCGCTGCAGCTTGATCTGGCCCAGCTGGTTCTGCGCTTCCGACAAAATGCGCTGGGTGTCGAGCACCACCATCAGATCTTCGGCACCGCTGCGATAGCGGATTTCCGACAATTCAAACGCGAAGCGCGCCTGGTCCACTTCCTGGTTCTTGAGTCGATAGCGCTCTTCCAGGCTACGGATCGCCCCCAGCGATTTTTCCACTTCCGACAGGGCGCTCACCACCGCCGAGCGATAGACCTGCACCAGCTCCTGCTTTTGCGCCACGGCGAGATCGCGGCGACTACTGAGGCGGCCCGCATCGAAGATCGGCGCCGTCAGCGACGCACCGAGATTGGCCAAGAGATTCGGGCCATCGAACAGCGACAGCAATGCATTGCTTTGCGCGCCGGTCGAACCGGTCAGGCGGATGCTCGGGAACAGCGCGGCACGCGCCACCGCGACGTTGGCGTTGGCTTCGGCCAGGCGCGCTTCGGCGCGACGGATGTCGGGGCGGCGCGTCAGCAATTCGGACGGCAGGCCGGCGGCGATCTTCGGCATCTGTATGCTCGCCAGGCCTTTTTCGCCGACACTGAAATTTTGCGGCGGACGTCCCAGCAGGATCGCCAGCGCAGTCTGCGCATCGCGCTCCTGCTGCATCAGATCAGGGAGTGCCGCCTGCTGATTCGCCAGGGCCGAACGCTGACGTGCGAGGTCCAGCGGCGAGGCGGCGCCGGCACGGCTTTGCGCTTCCACCAGCTTGAGCACGCGCTGGGCGTTGGCGACGTTCTGCTGCGCGATCTGCAGACGGTCGCGCAGCGACAGCACTTGCAGGAAGGTTGAAACGATACCGCTGGTGACCGTCAGCGCGACGGTTTCGCGGTCGTACAGATTGGCGCGCAGCGAGGCTTCCGCCGCTGCCAGACCGGCCCGGTTCTTGCCCCAGAAATCAACTTCGTAGTTAATCTCCAGCATGCCGCTGGCGGTCGTGGTCGGCGTGCCGCCGCTGAGCGGCAAGGCGCGGTTGGCGCTGCCGGCGAAGTCGGCGTCGGGCAACAGCGGCGCACCGGCGATGCGCGCATTGGCCTCGGCCTGGCGCACGCGCGACATGGCGGCGGCGATTTCAAAATTATTCTGCTGGCCTTCGTTGACGAGCTTGCTCAGTTCGGCGCTGCCGAACTGTTTCCACCAGTCGGTATCGAGCACCAGCTGCGCAGCACTGTCGGCGCTGGAAGCATCGCCCCATTGCTTGGGAACGTCGACCTTCTGCACTGGTTCGACGTCGACCTGGGTCGCGGCACAGCCGGCCAGCAACAAGGCCAGCGCAGCCAGGGCCGCAGGCTTCATCGACGGGAATAAGGGACGCAAGATCATGAACGAATACCTGTCATCAAACTGCCATCAGCCGGCATTGCCGCGCTGCTGCTGTTGCGGCTGCGGTGATGTCTCCGACGACGCCGGCAACAACACCTGCTCACCCTCGGCCAGGCCGGTGAGTACCTGTGCTTTGTCGGCGTTGCGCAGTCCGATGCGCACGTCGCGTGTTTCCAGCTTGCCGTCGGCATGCAGGACCTTGAGTTTTTGCATGCCCTTGCTGTCCGGCTTGACCACGAGCGACGCCGGAATGGTGACGGCGCGCTCGGCCTTTGCCAGCACGAAGAAGACGTCGGCGGTCATGCCGGCCATCAGCTCCCTGCTGGGATTGGCGACGTCGAACAGCACGGTGTAGAACGCCTTCTTGCCCTGGCGGCCGGTGTCATCTGCGGGTAGCAGCATGATCTGGCGCAGCTTGCCGGCCCAGCGCTTGCCGGGATAGCCGGGCGTGGTGAAATAGGCGGTCATGCCCTTGGTCAGGCGCGTCACGTCTTCTTCCGCGACACGCGCCTGCACGCTCATCTTGCTCAGGTCGGCGATGCGCATGAGCACATCCTGATTGGCCGACAGGGTCTGCCCCACGCGCGCCGACAAGGCCACCACGGTGCCGCCGATCGGCGCCACGATCCGGGTCTGCTTCTGGATCGCCTCGTCTTCCTTCATGGAGGCTTCGAGCTGCTGGATCTGGGCATTGATGGCATCCACCTTGGCGGCCGCCGAATACATCCCCATGCGACTCGACTCGTAGGTTTCTTCACGCGTGGCGTTCTCGGCCTTCAACTGTGTCTGGCGCTGGAATTGCAGCTGGGCGAAATCGAGCTGGGCGTTCTGTCCGGCCAGTTCGGCCTTCAGGCGCGCCATCTGGGCCCGGTTATTTTCCACGCGACCGGTCTGCACGACCGGCGAGATGGCGACCAGCAATTTGCCTTCCTTGACCGTTTCGCCGATGCCGACGTAGACGTCGGAAATCTGTCCCGACACCTTGGTGCCGACGTCGACGTAATTCTGCATGGCGACGTTACCGGTGGCGTTGACCACCTGTTCGATGTCGCTGCGTTCGGCGATCACGGTTTCCAGCCGGACCGGCACCGCTTGCGGATGGCGCTGGCGGTAGCCGTACCAGCCGACGGCACCTGCGGCGATCACCAGCACCAGCGCCAGCGCGCTCCAGCCGCGGCGCGCCAGAATGCGACGACGATCTTCGCCTGAGGACGCGACCGGGTTGGCCTGGTGACGATTTTCAGCGGTCATGTCGTCGAGGTTGTCCACGGATTCTCTCCTCATGCCGACGTCATCCAGGAAGCGTGCCGCGTGGGCTGGCTCCATACTGCGTAATGCAGTGCCGACAGCAGACGCGGATCATCAAGCAAGGCGTGCTTCTGCTTTTCGGTCAACACTGCAGGGCCGCGGCGCAGCGCCTGCAGCACCAGCGAATCGCCGGCGGCGCGGCTGAGGTCGGGCATGCGTGGATGGCCGTGGGCGCCGGCGCAGACCAGCGCGTTGACGGCGGGATCGACCACGGCGTCGATAAAGCCGGGCAGCGGCGCGGTGGCGTTCAGATGCGTCACGGTATCGCGCAGCTCACGCGGCGCGTCGACTTCTTCCGGAATCACGAACAATTGAAAACGGCGGAACAGGCGGCCGAACGAAACGCGGCTCGACAGCACCGACAGCGGCACCGAGAACATCAGTGAACCGGCGATCGGCATCAGCCACCAGATGAAGGACGGATTGAGCCAGTACACCAACGCGCCCCAGGCCACACCCAGCACCGAGTGCACGCCGTGGCGACGCACCGCCTGGCCCCAACCGGTTTCATTGTCGGCGCGCGGCGGCGACTTCCAGCTCAGCGCCCAGCCGAGGAAAGCGCCCAGCACGAAGCGCGTGTGGAACAGCATGCGCACCGGCGCCAGCATCATGGAGAACAGCAATTCGATCAGCATGCTCAGCGTCACGCGCAGCGAACCGCCGTACCCCTTGGCGCCCTTGACGATGATCAGCAGCACGCTGAGGATCTTGGGCAGGAACAGAATCGTCGCAGTTGCCGAGACCAGCGCCAGGGCTTTTTCAGGATGCCATTCGGGCCAGATCGGAAACAGCTGGCGCGGCTCGACGAAGTATTGCGGATCGATCAGCGTATGCGTGGCCAGCAGCACCGTGGACAAGGCCAGGAACAAGGCCCACAGCGGCGCCGACAAGTAGGCCATGACGCCGGTGACGAACACCGCGCGATGCACCACGTGCATGCCGCGCGCCAGGAACAGGCGGAAGTTCATCAGGTTGCCCTGGCACCAGCGGCGGTCGCGACCGAGTTCATCGAGCAGCGCCGGCGGCATTTCTTCGTAGCTGCCGTCAAGGTCGTAGGCGATCCACACCGACCAGCCGGCGCGGCGCATCAGCGAGGCTTCGACGAAGTCATGCGACAGAATCGGGCCGGACAGGTTGCCGTCGCCGGGCAGCGGCGCCAGCGCGCAATGCTTCATGAACGGCGCCAGCCGGATGATGGCGTTGTGGCCCCAGTAATGCGACTCGCCCAGTTGCCAGTAATGCAGGCCGGCGGTGAACAGCGGCCCGTACACGCGCGTCGAGAATTGCTGGATGCGCGCATACAACGTGTCGCGCCCGGCCGCACGCGGCGCAGTCTGGATGATGCCGGCGCCGGGATGCGCTTCCATCAGGCGCACCAGCGTCGACAGGCATTGGCCGCTCATGACGCTGTCGGCGTCGAGCACCAGCATGTAACGGTAGTCGGCGCCCCAGCGGCGGCAAAAATCGTCGATGTTGCCGCTCTTGCGTTTGACGCGGCGGCGGCGATGGCGATAGAAGATGCGGCCGAAGCCGTCGACTTCCTTGCACAGCGCGGCCCAGGCCTGCACCTCAGCCGCGCAGATGTCGGACTCGCCGCTGTCGCTGAGGACGAAGAAATCGAAACGGTCGAGGTCGCCGCTGCGCTGCACCGACTCATAAGTCGCGCGCAGGCCGGCGAACACGCGCGCCACGTCTTCGTTGCAGATCGGCATGACGATGGCAGTGCGCGCATCAGGCGCAATCCATTTCGGCCCGGCCTGTTCATGCGAAATCAGATACGGATCGTCGCCGCGCATGAGCACCAGGAAGCCGGTCATGGCGGTCCAGAACCCGGCCGAGACCCAGCAGAACAGCAAACCGAACAAACCGAGGATGACCATTTCGAGCGGCTTCTCGCCGTGGTACGGCAGCACGTCGCTCATGAAATACGTGGCCAGCGCGCTTTGCATCAGCATCAGGATCAGCAGCACCACGCGGCGCACGTTGCCGCTGTGGGTCCAGTAGCCGCGCGGGTCCGGTGAATCGGGCAGGTCGAGCGTGTCTTCGACGAAGGCGGGCTCTTTCGGCGGCAGGCCCTTGCGACGTGCGGCGCGTTGCTCGAAGGCACGCGTGGCTTCTTCGACCCAGCGCGACAGCGGATTGAGCGTGCCCCATGGACGCGGCACCATCGAGCGGCGATTGAGCGGCGGCGCCACCTTGATGTTGTCGCCGGGACTTGGCACAGGCTTGGGAGATTCAGACGACCGCTCACGTGCAGCCGGCGCCATGGCGTCGACCGCAGCACGCGGATAGCTCAGTTCGAGACGCGCTGCGACGGAGTCCTGCGCGGGATTGTCATGCAGATTGTGCTGCTCCCCTGCCAGCAAGCCATGCAGGTTGCGCATGGCGTCGCCGGCGTCCTGTTCGCTCACGCGGGCGAGCAGCGCATGGCGCTGTTCAGGCGTCAGCGGCAGGCGGTCGAGGTAACGCTCCAGCTGTTGCGACGCGTGTGATGCCGGTGATGCGTTTGCTGCGTCGGAGGCGTGCCTCAGTTGGGGGGTAATATGTAGCTCCACGTTTCAGACAGGGTTGCGCCGGCGCCGCTCTGGGCGGCATTCCTCAGGAATCCGCGCAGTTCGACCGGCTTGTTATCTTCATTGCGGCGCAGTTTGAACTCCATGCGCCAGCCGCCAGTGACGTCGTTGCGTCGTGTCGTCACGCTCACGATCTTGCCGTTGCCGTCACTTTCCACTGTCCCCTCCACCCTCGCATTGGCCGGCAGCTTCTTGAGCGCGCCGCCGTCGAAGTCAATCGACATGCCGATGCTGTCATCGGACTTGGCGCGATAGCCGTGTCCGAGACGTGTCTGCGCCACCCAGGCCAGCGGTGGTTTTTTCTCTGTTTCCTTTTGCCAGTACATCTTGTACTCGACGTTGAACGGCTGGCCCGGCTTGGGCATGGCGTTCGGCATCCAGTAGGCGACGATGTTGTCGTTGGTCTCGTCCGGCGTCGGAATCTGCACCAGCTCGACGCGGCCCGCGCCCCACTTGCCCTTGGGTTCGATCCAGGTGCTCGGACGCGCTTCGTAATGGTAATCCAGGTCTTCATAGCTGGAGAACTGGCGGTCGCGCTGCATCAGGCCGAAACCGAGCGGATTGTCGAGGCTGAACGCGGTCACCAGCAGGCGCTTCGGATTGACCAGCGGACGCCAGATCCATTCGCCCGTGCCGGACTGGATCGACAAGCCGTCGGAATCGTGCACCTCGGGACGGAAATCGTCATTCGGTCCGTTCTGGTTTTCACCGAAGAAGAACATGCTCGTCAGCGGCGCGATGCCGAGCTTGGTGACGTTGGCGCGCAGGTACAGCTGCGCCTTGACGTCAATGGTCGTGTCCACGCCGGGACGCAGCACGAAACGATAGGCGCCGGTGGCGCGCGGCGAATCCAGCAGCGCGTAAATGGTCAGCTCCTTGTCGCCCGCGTTCGGACGGGCCAGCCAGAACTCGGTGAAGCGCGGGAATTCCTCACCCGAATACAGCGCTGTGTCCAGCGCCAGACCGCGCGCCGAAATGCCGTAGCCCTGGCCCTTGCCCATAGCGCGGAAATAGCTGGCGCCGAGGAAGGTCAGGACATCATCCTTTTCCTTGGCGGAATTGACCGGATAACGGATGCGGAAGCCGGCGAAACCGATGTTGCGCACGCGGCGCGGATCGATGCGGGTATGGCTGTAATCGAACAATCCAGAATTGAAGGCGATCTCGCGCACGCCGCCGCCAACGATTTCATTGATGCGCACCGGCTCGACGTAACCGCCGCCCTGATGCACGAATGACAACTCGAAGGGCAGTTTTTCCGGACGCCAGTAGGCGCGGTCTTGCTTGAAATGCAACTGATTGGCCTGCTCGTAGCTGAGATCCTTGATCTCCTTCGGCAGTTTGTCGGCCGGCTTCTTGTACGACTTGCCGGCCAGCGCCTTGGCGCGCACCGCGACGTCGTTGAAGTCGAATGCCGCCGCATTGTTTGCATGAAAGGCCAGCAGCGCGGTCAGCGCAGCGGGCAGGAGTACTTGTCCCACGAGACGGGACGGAGAAAACATGGCGGAAGCTTTCAAGGCGCCCCGCCGATACAAAGATAAGACCATTGGATTTCCGTCTGACATGCAGTTTTTCTTATCCGATAACGCACTTCCGCGTTTCGAAAGTTGGCGTAGTTTACCCAATGTTGCGCAAGTTGACCGAACACTTCGTCGGGAAACATGCGATCACGCAAGATTGCTGCGTCGGCCGGAGCCGCCGCGCTTGCGGGCTTCCCCCTGACGGCTGTGCACACCACGTCAGGAAAGAAGTTGCCGCAAAGAACCGTCGCTGGCGCCGACTGGCCAGTTCTTGCGGACGCTACCGGGGATACTTCTATAAGGGCAATTCCGATCCATAAAGTTCCATCATGGTCGGGCTGTCCTGTAAGATTACGCGCTGACCGGCGGCAAGAAGAGCGCCGGACTTCCGGCAATCCTACACAAGTATCGGCATGTCACCTACATCTTCCGCCTCCGGCGCACTGTGCGTCATCGTCGCCACCGACAGCCAGAACGGCATCGGCATCAACAACACCCTGCCCTGGCATCTGCCGGAAGACCTCGCCCACTTCAAGCGCACCACCTCGGGCCATCCCATTATCATGGGCCGCAAGACCTTCGACTCGATCGGACGGCCTTTGCCGAATCGCCGTAATATCGTCATCACGCGCAACCGCGACTGGTCGCACGCCGGCGTCGAAACAGTGTCATCCTTGCAAGAAGCTGCGGCGCTGGTGGCCGGCGCCGACGCCTTCATCATCGGCGGCGCCCAGATCTATGCCGAATCGCTGCCACTGGCGACGCGCCTGATCGTCACCGAAATCGGCAAGGGATTCGACTGCGACGCCTTCTTCCCGGCCATCGACGCCGCGATCTGGCGCGAGACGGCGCGCGAAAGCCACCGCGCCGAAACCCAGGGATTTGACTACGCATTTGTGACATACGAAAGACGCTGAAAGGCCTGCGGGCTTTTTTGTTGTTTTTCCCTGATTTTCAACAAAAACGCGCGGATTTTTCGCCCCATCGTTTGGCGATATCTGCGAAAATTCGGCTTCTTTTTAAAACCTGCCTCCGCTGTACCGTTACCGCGATCCGGAACGCCAGCACGAGCAGCAGGTCCACGAAGGTTCTGCCAGGCTGGAAGCGCACCGGATCCGGAACATTCCGATCCAGCCTTTCAACTTGCAGCGACATTGTTTTGACCGGTTTGCCATATCGAAAGGCAACCGTCCGAGCGCGTAAGCTTTTCGCCCAGGCGCAGTCGAAGTTTTAACTGAACTGAACGCATGACCAAGATCCCACATGCGTTCTCCTGGAGAACCTATGAAATTCCGTTTCCCCATCGTCATCATCGACGAAGATTTCCGCTCTGAAAATACTTCCGGCCTGGGCATCCGCGCCCTCGCCGACGCCATCAAGGAAGAAGGCATGGAAGTGCTGGGCGTGACCAGCTACGGCGACCTGTCGCAGTTTGCCCAGCAGCAATCGCGCGCCTCCGCCTTCATCCTGTCGATCGACGACGAAGAATTCGGAGCCGGCTCGTCCGAAGAAACCGACTTCGCGCTGAAATCCCTGCGCGCCTTCGTCGGCGAAATCCGCCACAAGAACGCCGACATCCCTATTTACCTGTACGGTGAAACCCGCACCTCGCGCGATATCCCCAACGACATCCTGCGCGAACTGCACGGCTTCATCCACATGTTCGAAGACACGCCTGAATTCGTGGCGCGCCACATCATCCGCGAAGCCAAGTCCTACCTCGACGGCCTGGCGCCGCCGTTCTTCCGCGCGCTGGTGCACTACGCGCAGGACGGTTCGTATTCGTGGCACTGTCCCGGCCACTCGGGCGGCGTGGCCTTCCTGAAGTCGCCGATCGGCCAGATGTTCCACCAATTCTTCGGTGAAAACATGCTGCGCGCCGACGTCTGCAACGCCGTCGAAGAACTCGGCCAGCTGCTCGACCACACCGGTCCGGTCGCCGATTCGGAACGCAATGCCGCGCGCATCTTCAACGCCGACCATTGCTACTTCGTCACCAACGGCACTTCGACCTCCAACAAGATGGTCTGGCACTCGACCGTGGCGCCGGGCGACATCGTCGTGGTCGACCGCAACTGCCACAAGTCGATCCTGCACTCCATCATCATGACCGGCGCGATCCCCGTGTTCCTGATGCCGACGCGCAACCACCTCGGCATCATCGGACCGATCCCGCTGGAAGAGTTCACGATGGAGAGCATCCGCAAGAAGATCGAAGCCAATCCGTTCGCCCGCGAGGCCGTCAACAAGAAGCCGCGCATCCTGACCATCACGCAATCGACCTACGACGGCGTGGTGTACAACGTCGAGACGCTCAAAGAAATGCTGGATGGCGAAATCGACACGCTGCATTTCGACGAAGCATGGTTGCCGCACGCGACCTTCCATGATTTCTACAAGGACATGCACGCCATCGGCAAGGACCGTCCGCGCGCCAAGAAGTCGATGATCTTCTCGACCCAGTCGACCCACAAGCTGCTGGCCGGCCTGTCGCAGGCATCGCAAATCCTGGTGCGCGAATCGGAAACCGTGCAGCTCGATCAGGACGCCTTCAACGAAGCGTTCCTGATGCACACTTCGACCTCGCCGCAATACTCGATCATCGCTTCGTGCGACGTCGCCGCGGCGATGATGGAAGCGCCGGGCGGCACCGCGCTGGTGGAAGAAAGCATCCTCGAAGCGCTGGACTTCCGCCGCGCCATGAAGAAGATCGACCAGGAATTCGGCAAGGACTGGTGGTTCCAGGTATGGGGCCCGAACAGCTTCTCCGCCAACGGCATCGGCGAACGCGAAGACTGGGTCATCAAGGCGGAAGACGACTGGCACGGTTTCGGCAACCTGGCCCCGGGTTTCAACATGCTCGATCCGATCAAGGCGACCATCGTCACCCCGGGCCTGTCGCTGGACGGCAAGTTCGGCGAGAACGGCATCCCGGCCTCGATCGTCACCAAATATCTGGCGGAGCATGGCGTTATCGTCGAGAAGTGCGGGCTCTATTCCTTCTTCATCATGTTCACCATCGGCATCACCAAGGGCCGCTGGAACACACTGGTGACGGCGCTGCAGCAGTTCAAGGACGACTACGACAAGAACCAGCCGATCTGGCGCATCCTGCCCGAGTTCGCCGCCGCGAACCAAGGCCGCAACGCACGCTACGAGCGCCTGGGCTTGCGCGACCTGTGCCAGCAGATCCACGAAACCTATCGCGCCTACGACGTCGCGCGCCTGACGACGGAGATGTATCTGTCCGACATGCAGCCGGCGATGAAGCCGTCCGATGCGTTCTCGAAGATGGCCCACCGCGAAATCGACCGCGTGCCGCTGGACGAGCTCGAAGGCCGCGTTACCTCGATCCTGTTGACGCCGTATCCACCGGGCATTCCGCTGCTGATTCCGGGTGAAATCTTCAACAAGACCATCGTCGACTATCTGAAGTTCGCGCGTGATTTCAACGAGAAATTCCCGGGCTTCGAAACCGACGTGCACGGCCTGGTCAAGCGTGAAGTGAACGGCCGCCGCGATTACTTCGTGGATTGCGTGCGCCAGTAAGCGACGACGCTCAGGTATGCGTAAAAAAGCCGATCTGCGAAAACGGATCGGCTTTTTTATTGCCGCAATGAATGTGGAACGATCTGTATTTACCGCAGGAAAATCATCCCCGACATGGCGCCGCCGAAAAGCAGCCACAGCGGATGCAACTTGGTCTTGAGCGCGATGATCGCCGTCGCCGCCGTGATCGCTGCGAGGATGCCGTTGCTGATCGATGCATGCGCAATCAGCGCCGCGCTGGCGGCCACCAGGCCTGCGGTCACCGGCAACAGGCCGGATTGCACGTGCCGCCGCCACGGCCGGTCCTTGAAGCGCTCCCACACGTGCAGCATCAGGATGGTCACCAGCGACGACGGGCCGAACTTGGCGATGCTCGTGACCAGCATGCCGTAGAAACCGGCCACGTGCCAGCCGACCAGCGTCACGATCATCAGGTTGGGACCGGGCGCAGCCTGGCCGAGCGCAAACAGCGCGCTGAAATCTTCCGCCGTCATCCAGTGGTGGACTTCCACCACCTGGCGCTGCATCTCCGGCAGGATGGTGTTGCCGCCGCCGAACGCCAGCACCGACAATTCCGAAAAAATCAGTCCGAGCGCGATCAGGGTCTGAGTCATGGTGCGACTCCCTTCTTGACGTCATCCTTCGCGGCTTTGGCGGTTGCTTTCCCCGCGAACTTCGCCGTGATCAACACGCTCACGGGCGTCATCACCAGCATGGTCCACAGCAGGGGAATACGCAGCCAGGCGATGGCGATGAAGCAGATCGTCGCCAGTCCCGCCAGCACCAGGTTCTTGCGCAGCGGCAGCGCGATCTTGACCGCCATCTGGATCAGCAAGCCGGAGGCGGCTGCGGCCAGTCCGGCGAACAAGTGCTTGATCAAAGGATCGTGCTGGTAATGCTGATAGAGGATGCCGAGCATCACCACCACCATCGATGGCACCGCGATCAGGCCGAAAATCGCCGCCAACGCACCTTTGACGCCGCGAAAACGCATGCCGAGAGCGACCGACAGGTTGATGATGTTGCCGCCCGGCAGGAACTGGCACAGCCCGAGCAACTCGACGAATTCGGCCTCCGTCAGCCAGCGGTGACGCTCCACCACCATGCGGTGGGCCAGCGGCAGCGCGCCGCCGAAGGCCGTCATGCCTAGCCCTAGGAAGCCCAGGAACAACTCCCGCGAAGTTGGCACGACCCGGCCTTCCGGCGTGGCGGGAAGCGATGATGAAAGTGGATTGTTGTCGTTGAGCATGCTGTTGGCCTTCTGTTCTGCGGGTCGTTGCGACCACAGACAGAAGGCTACTCTTGCACCGTTATTTTGTCTAATATATGGCAAGCACATCAACCATACATAATTCATATGTCAGCTATCGACCTGCGCCTGTTGCGTTACTTCATTGCCGTGGCCGAAGAAGGCCATCTCACCAAGGCCGCGCAACGCATCGGCATCCAGCAGCCGCCGCTGAGCCAGCAGATCCGCGCGCTTGAGGCGGAGCTCGGCGTTACGCTGTTCAACCGCCTGCCGCGCGGCATGGAGCTGACCGAAAGCGGCCACGCGCTACTGACCGATGCGCGCGCGATCCTGGCGCAGGTGGACTCCACCGTGGCCGGCGTGCGTCGCATCGCACGCGGAGAACTGGGCCGCATTGCGGTGGGCTTCACCGAATCGGCCACGCTGCATCCGTTTGTACCGACCGTGATCCGCGCGTTCCGCGACGCCGCGCCGGACGTCGCGCTGACGGTGGAGGAAAGCAGCACCACCGACCTGGTGGCGTCGATGAGCCAGAATCGCATCGACGTCGCCTTCATCCGCTCGCCGGTAGGCGACGTCAGCGACATCACAATCGAAACCATGATGGTGGAAGAAATGATCGTCGCCCTGCCCGCGGCCCATCCGCTGGTGCGCAACAAGCGCCGCAAGAGCGTGGCGCTGGCGGCGCTGGCCGAGGAAGTGTTCGTGCTCAACCGGCGCCCCAGTGGCCCCGGACTGTACGACACCATCATCGCCGCCTGCCGCGCCGCCGGCTTCAGCCCGCGCGTCGAACAGGAAGCGCGCAAGAACCTGTCCACGCTGAGCCTGGTGGCGGCAGGTCTCGGCATCTCCATCATCCCGGCCTCGATGCGCCACGTCGAACTGGAGTCAGTCAGCTATCTCAGCATCGACGACGCACCCGGTCTCGCGGCGCCGCTGCATCTGGCGTATCGCGACAGCGGGCAGTCGGGAGCGGTGAAACGGTTTATTGTGGAGGCGAGGAAATGCGCGAAGGCATCCGGTAAGCGCTCATGACACACCAATAAAAAAACAGCCGCATGTTCAGGAAACATGCGGCTGTTTTTTTAGAGCGATGCGGCTCAGGTCTTCGGCAAGGTCACGCCGTGCTGGCCCTGGTATTTGCCGCCGCGATCCTTGTAGGAAGTCTCGCAAATTTCGTCGCTCTCGAAGAACAGCACCTGCGCGCAGCCTTCGCCGGCGTAGATCTTGGCCGGCAGCGGCGTGGTGTTGGAGAACTCCAGCGTGACGTAGCCTTCCCATTCCGGCTCGAACGGCGTGACGTTGACGATGATGCCGCAGCGCGCGTAGGTCGATTTGCCGAGGCAGATCGTCAGCACGCTGCGTGGGATGCGGAAGTATTCGACCGTGCGCGCCAGCGCGAACGAGTTCGGCGGGATGATGCAGACGTCGCCGTGGAAATCGACGAAGGATTTTTCATCAAAGTTCTTGGGATCAACGATGGTCGAATTGATGTTGGTGAAGATCTTGAATTCGTTGGCGCAGCGGATGTCGTAGCCGTACGACGAAGTGCCGTAGGAAACGATCTTCTGGCCGTTGGCCTCGCGGACCTGACCGGGCTCGAAGGGCTCGATCATGCCTTCGCTTTCCGCCATGCGGCGGATCCATTTGTCGGATTTGATTGCCATTGTCTTTTTGGAAATAGATTGCGATAAAAGTGCTGCAATTCTACGCTAAACGCAGCATCGTTCTTCAAATTCTGCAGGCGGTCCTCAGCGCTGCATTGTCTCCCACACCTTCTGCAGGCGCTTGACCGACACCGGCATCGGCGTCTTCAACTCCTGCGCGTAGAGCGACACGCGCAACTCTTCGAGCAGCCAGCGGAATTCCTGCATCTTGGGGTCGCCGGCTCCCCGGTCTTTTTGCGCGCGCTGCCACGGCGCCGCTACCTGGTTCCATTCGGACAGCAGGCGCGCGTCGCGGGTCGGATCGGCGCGCAGCTTTTCGAGTCGCACGTTGATCGCCTTGAGATAGCGCGGGAAATGCATCAGGTTGTTGTAGTCGCTGTCGGCGATGAAGCGCTTGCCGACCAGGTTCTGCAATTGCGACTGGATGTCGGCCGAGGCCTGCGCGTGCGCCTTGATGGTTTGCAGCTTCTTCGGCAGCGTGTAGTACTCGGCCAACACCAGTCCCGCCAGGCGCGCGATTTCATTGACCAGCAGGCCGAAGCGCGCCTTGCCTTCTTCCTTGCGGCGGTTGAACTCGTCGGCGTTCCTCGGCAGCGGCTCCTGCATGAAGGCGCGCTCCAGGCCTGCGGACAGGATCTGGTCGCGCAACTCTTCCTGCGAACCGAGCGCCATGAATTGCATGCCCATCTGCTGCAGGCCGGGGATGTTCTTTTCCTGATACTTGAGCTGCTCTTTCAGCTGCAGCGCGAACAGGCGGCGCAGGCCGGCGAAATGCTGGCGCGCGGCGTCAGCGGGATCGTCGAAGACTTCGAGGTCGCAATGGGTTTTCTTGTCTACCAGTGCGGGAAAGCCGATCAGCGTTTGAGATTTACCAGGGCCGCCGCGCTGGATTTCCAGCAGCTCGGGTAGCTCGCCGAAGGTCCAGTTGGTGAGGTTGCCGTATTCGGAGACTGAAGCTGAAGCTGCGCTCGCTCCTGAAGAAGCAGCTGGCGCAGCTTTTCCTGCGACTGCGTTGCCGGCGAGTGCAGCAGTAGCGGACGCAGCCGCCGGCGTCACAATCCCGGTAATCGCGGTCTGCTCGGCCAGCTTCTGGAATTGCTCGCGCGCCTGCCCGCCGAATTCGGCTTGCAGGCTGCCAAGGTTGCGGCCCATCTCCAGCTGGCGGCCGTGCTCGTCGACGATCTTGAAGTTCATCGCGTGATGCGCGGGCAAGGTCTCCTGTTTGAAGTCGGTGCTCTTGACCATGATCGTGATCTGCTCGCGGATGTCGGCGATCAGCGCATCGATCAGGTCGCCTTTGCCGAACAGGTGACGCTCCTCCATGCGCGCGCAAAAACCGGCGGCGTAATCGGGCAGCGGCACGCAATGGCGGCGCAGTTTTTGCGGCAGCGACTTGAGCAGCAGGTGCACCTTTTCCTTGAGCATGCCGGGCACCAGCCATTCGCAGCGGGAGGCGGACACCTGGTTCAGCGCATACAGCGGCACCGTCAGCGTGACGCCGTCGCGCGGCGTGCCGGGCTCAAAGTGATAGGACAGCGCCATCGACAAACCCGCCACCGTCATGGTCTTGGGGAACAGCTCGGTGGTCACGCCTGCCGCCTCGTGACGCATCAGGTCGTCGCGGTTCAGGAACAGCAGCTTGGGATCAGCAGCAGTCGTGTCCTTGTGCCACTTCTCGAAAGTGATGCCGTTGCAGATGTCGGCCGGAATCAGCTTGTCGTAGAACGCGGCGATCAGTTCGTCGTCGACCAGCACGTCGAGGCGGCGCGATTTGTGTTCGAGGTTTTCGATCTCGCGCACCAGCTTCTGGTTGTGCGCGAAGAACGGCGCACGCGTGTCGAAGTCGCCGCCGACCAGCGCGTCGCGGATGAAGATTTCGCGCGCTTCCTGCGGATTGATCAGGCCGAAATTGATGCGGCGCTGGCTGTACACGACCAGGCCGTACAAGGTGGCGCGCTCGGAGGCGGTGACTTGCGCGCTGCGCTTTTCCCAGCGCGGCTCGCCCCAGGACTTCTTGAGCAGGTGACCGCCGATGCGCTCCAGCCATTCCGGCTGGATCTGCGCCACGCAACGCGCGTACAGACGCGAAGTGTCCACCAGCTCGGCGGCGACGATCCACTTGCCGGCTTTCTTCTGCAACGACGAGCCCGGCCAGATGTGGAACTTGATGCCGCGCGCACCGAGGTAATGCGGGTCCTCGTCGGACTTGAAGCCGACGTTGCCGAGCAGACCGGTCAGCAAGGCAGTGTGCAATTGTTCGTACGTCGCCGGCGCTTCGTTCATGCGCCAGCCCTGCTCGCGCACGATGGTCAGCAATTGCGAATGGACGTCGCGCCATTCGCGCAGGCGCAGCTGCGACAGGAAGTTGGCGCGGCAATGGTCTTGCAGCTGGCGATTGGATTTCTTGTGCTCGACGGCCTCCTCGAACCACTTCCAGATCCGCAGATAGCTCTGGAATTCGGACTTCTCGTCGGCGAATTTCTTGTGCGCCTGATCGGCGGCGGCCTGCGCTTCCATCGGACGGTCGCGCGGATCCTGCACCGACAGCGCCGAGGCGATGATCAACAGTTCGGACAGACAGGCGTTCTCGCGTCCGGCCAGAATCATGCGACCCACGCGCGGATCGAGCGGTAGTTTGGCGAGCTGGTTGCCGAGCGGCGTCAGCTGGTTGAACTCATCGACCGCGCCAAGTTCTTGCAGCAGTTGGTAACCGTCCGCAATCGCGCGGCCCAGCGGCGGCTCGATGAAGGGGAAGGTTTCGACATCGGCCAAGTGCAGCGACTTCATGCGCAGGATGACCGAGGCCAGCGACGAACGCAGGATTTCCGGCTCGGTGAATTTTGGCCGTTGCAGGTAGTCCTGCTCTTCATACAAGCGGATGCACACGCCCGCAGCGACACGGCCGCAACGGCCGGCGCGCTGGTTGGCGGCCGATTGCGCGACCGCCTCGATCTGCAGTTGCTCGACCTTGTTGCGGTAGCTGTAACGTTTCACGCGCGCAAGACCCGCATCGACCACGTAACGGATGCCGGGCACGGTCAGCGAGGTTTCGGCGACGTTGGTGGCCAGCACGATGCGACGGGCGTTGCTTGTCTTGAAGACGCGCTCCTGCTCTTGCGCCGACAGGCGCGCGAACAGCGGCAGGATTTCCACATGCGGCGGATGGTGCTTGCGCAGCGCTTCGGCAGTGTCACGGATTTCGCGTTCACCAGGCAGGAATACGAGGATGTCGCCGGAGCCGATGCGCGCCAGTTCATCCACGGCATCGACCACGGCGTCCATCAGGTCGCGCTGCTCGCGGTCCTTCTGCCCTTGCGATGCACGGCCTTCGGCGCGCGCGCGGGCATTGGCCACTTCCGGCGCCAACTTGCTGCGGTCGGCGTTGTCGACCGGGCGATAGCGGATCTCGACCGGATACAGGCGGCCGGATACTTCGATCACCGGCGCCGGCTTGAGCTCGCCGTTGACTTCGGTACCGAAGTGGCGCGAAAAGCGGTCGGCGTCGATGGTTGCCGAAGTGATGATGACCTTCAGGTCGGGCCGCTTCGGCAACAACTGCTTCAGGTAGCCGAGCAGGAAGTCGATGTTGAGGCTGCGTTCGTGCGCCTCGTCGATGATGATGGTGTCGTACTGCCTGAGCAACGGATCGGTCTGCGTCTCCGCCAGCAGGATGCCGTCGGTCATCAGCTTGACCCAGGCGCCTTTGCTCAGCGTGTCGTTGAAGCGCACCTTGAAGCCGACGTGCTCGCCCGGCGGCGTGCCGAGTTCCTGCGCGATGCGCTTGGCGGTCGACGACGCGGCGATGCGGCGCGGCTGGGTGTGGCCGATCAGGCCTTTTTCGCCACGACCGAGCTGCAGGCAGATCTTGGGCAGCTGGGTGGTCTTGCCGGAGCCGGTCTCGCCGCTGACGATGATGACCTGGTTGGCTTGCAGCGCCTCGGAGATTTCCTGGCGGCGGCCGGAGACCGGCAACTCTTCGGGAAACGTGATCTCGGGCAGCGGGTTGCGCACCTGCACACGCGGCGGTGCGGCAACGCGCGGCTGCTGCTGGGCGGACTTGTTTTTGGGCTGGGGAGCTTGGGGGGGCTTGGGGGAATTGGGAGCGGACATAACGGCTGGCATTATACCTACTCCCCGCGCCCGGGCCTTGCTTGGCCTGCATCGGCGGTGCGAAAACGGTTTTGTCGCGCGTGCGGAACAGCACTGCGACATTGCAGTGCAAAAAACGGCTCGCCGCCAAACATCCGCGGTGTGACTGGTTATAATGCGCAACATGGAAAATGACACCGATTTCGCCAGCTTCGTGGCCTGGCTGCGCTCCGTAGCGCCTTACGTCCACGCCTTCCGCGGCAAGACCTTCGTGATCGCCTTCCCGGGCGAGCTGGTCACGGCTGGCGGACTGGCAATACTGGCCCAAGACCTGTCGCTGCTGCATGCGCTGGGCATCCGTATTGTCGTGGTGCACGGCTCGCGACCGCAGGTCGAAGAACAACTGGCGCTTCGTAACGTCGAAGCGCGCTTCCACAACGGCCTGCGCATCACAGACTCCGCTGCGCTGGAATGCGCCAAGGAAGCCGCCGGCGAGTTGCGCCTGGACATCGAAGCCGCATTCAGCCAGGGCTTGCCCAATACGCCGATGGCGCACGCTGCGATCCGCGTCATTTCCGGCAACTTCGTCACGGCGCGCCCGATGGGCGTGATCGACGGCGCCGACCTGCAGCTGACCGGCATCGTCCGTAAAGTCGCGGCCGACACCATCCACCCGATCCTCAACGCCGGCGGCATCGTGCTGCTGTCGCCGCTGGGCTTTTCGCCGACCGGCGAGGCGTTCAACCTGGCGATGGAAGACGTGGCGGTCACCGCCGCCATCGCGCTGCGCGCCGAGAAACTGATTTTCCTGAGCGAAACGCCGCTGATGCATGATGCCGGCGGCACCGACATCCGCGAGCTGTCGTCGCACCAGGCCGAGGCCGTGCTGCAGGCCAACTTCTTGCCACCCGACGCCGCGTTCTATCTGACGAGTGCAGTCAAGGCCTGTAATGCGGGCGTTTCGCGCGCCCACATCGTGCCGTTCGCCACCGACGGTTCCGTGCTGCTGGAGCTGTTCACGCATGACGGCATCGGCACCATGATCACCTACGAGAATCTGGAAAGCCTGCGCGAAGCCACCATCGAAGACGTCGGCGGCATTCTCAAGCTGATCGAGCCGCTGGAAGCCGACGGCACGCTGGTCAAACGCGGTCGCGAGCTGATCGAGCGCGAGATCCATTACTTCTCGGTGATCGAGCATGACAACGTGATCTTCGGTTGCGCCGCGCTCTATCCTTTCCCGAAGGAAAGAATGGGCGAAATGGCCTGCCTCACCGTCAATCCGGAAGTCCAGGCGCAAGGCGACGGCGAGCGTATCCTCAAACACATCGAAACGCGCGCGCGCGAGTCGGGCCTGACCAAGCTGTTCGTACTGACTACGCGCACCTCGCACTGGTTCCTGCGGCGCGGCTTCGTGCCGGCCACCGTGGACGACCTGCCGAAAGACCGCCAGCACATGTACAACTGGCAACGCAAGTCGCTGGTGCTGATCAAGAATCTATAATGATGGGATCAGGACGTGAGACTGCATCTTCGATGCTCTCAACCGCTGAAGTTCGCCCAAGCGAGTCTCATGTCTTCCCTGAATACGTCATCAATGTTTTAACCAAGGAATCAACATGGCACGCATGATCCACTGCATCAAACTGAACAAGGAAGCCGAAGGCCTCGACTTCCCGCCGTACCCGGGCGAACTGGGCAAGCGCATTTACGAAAGCGTGTCGAAGGAAGCCTGGGCCGGATGGCTCAAGCACCAGACCATGCTGGTCAACGAAAACCGTCTGATGCTGGCCGATGCGCGTGCGCGCAAATACCTGGCCGTGCAGATGGAAAAGCATTTCTTCGGCGAAGGCGCCGACGCAGCGCAAGGCTACGTCCCACCTCCGGGCGACTGAGCTGCACGCTGAACCGTCCTTCCGCGGTTTCAGGTGCATCGCGCCGCCTGAACCGCATCCTTCCCCGCTTTACCGCCCTCCTGTTTTTTTCGCTACGGATATTTCCCGCGCCGAACCGGTCCTATCCCGGTCGCGACACCTTTGTCCTGCATTCCGTAGAATAGCCGTCACGCCTTCCCTTCGATCACCCATCAGGAAACCATGTCCCTGCTCCGCCCCGCTTCACTGGCCCGCTGCCTGCTCCCCTTGTTCCTGACCGTCGGCGGCACCCATGCGCTGGCCCAAACCCAGACCCCGCCGGCGCTGTCTCTGCCTTCCGGCGTCAGCCAGGGGCCCTCTGCCGAGGGCATCACCGAATACCGCTTCAGCAATGGCTTCAAACTGCTGCTGATGCCCGACGCCAGCAAGCCGACCGTGACCGTCAACATGACTTACCTGGTCGGCTCGCGCCAGGAGAACTACGGCGAAACCGGCATGGCCCATCTGCTGGAACACCTGATGTTCAAGGGCACGCCGCAACACGCCGCGATCCCGCAGGAGTTCAGCAAGCGCGGCATGAGCTTCAACGGCACCACCTCGCTGGACCGCACCAACTATTACGAATTCTTCCCCGCCGGCGATGAAAACCTGCAATGGGCCATCGCCATGGAAGCCGATCGCATGCTCAACTCCTTCATCGCGCAGAAGGATCTCGACAGCGAAATGACGGTGGTGCGCAACGAGTTCGAGAGCGGCGAAAATTCACCGAGCTCGGTGATGGTCAAGCGCATGCAAAGCGTCGCTTTCGACTGGCATAACTACGGCAACTCGACCATCGGCAACCGCAGTGACATCGAACACGTGAAGATAGAAAACCTGCAGGCCTTCTATCGCACCTACTACCAGCCCGACAACGCGGTGCTGCTGGTGGCCGGCAAGTTCGATCCCGCCAAGGTGCTGGCCTGGGTCGACCGCAGCTTCGGCAAGATGCCAAAACCGGCGCGCGCGCTGCCAACGTTCTGGACGGTTGAACCGACCCAGGACGGCGAGCGCCAGTTCACCATCCGCCGCAGCGGCGATGTACAACTGGTCTATGTCGGCTACAAGATTCCCTCGGGCATCCACATCGACTCCGACTCCATCGGCGTGGCAGCCGACATCCTGGCCGACACGCCTAACGGCCGCCTGCACAAGTTGCTGGTGGAGACCGGCAAGGCCAGCGCGATCGTGCAATTCCAGTTGAGCGGCTTTGCGCCCGGCCTGCAGATCATCGGCGCGGTCGTCAAGAAAGGCGAACCGCTGGAACCCGTGCGCAAAGCGCTGACCGACGCCATCGAATCGTTCGCCACCATGCCACCCACCGACGCCGAAATGGCGCGCGTGCGGGTGTCCAACGCCAACGGTTACGAACGCCTGCTGAGCGACCACCAGCGCATCGGCATCTCTCTGTCGAACGTACTGGCGCTGGGCGACTGGCGCCTGCTGTTCGCCGGACGCGACCAGGTCGACGCGATGAGCGCGCAACAGGTCGCCGGCGCTGCCGCAACATACTTCCGCCGCGACAACCGCACGGTCGGCCTGTTCATTCCTGAAGACCAGCCGCAACGCAGCGAAATCCCTGCGGCGCCGACCGTGGAAAGCGCGCTGCAGTCCTACAAGCCGCGCGCCGCAATCGCGACCGGCGAAGCCTTCGACACCTCGCCCGCCAACCTCGACCTGCGCACCACGCAATTGCGCGTGGGCGGACTCAAGCTGGCGCTGTTGCCGAAGAAGACGCGCGGCCAGACCGTGTCGGTGCGCATCAAGCTGGATTGGGGTGATGAAAAGACCTTGTTCGGCAAGAAGACCATCGCTGCCATGACCGGCGAGATGATCTCGCGCGGCAGCATGTCGATGACGCGCGAACAACTGGCGGATGAATTTGCGCGCCTCAAGATCGCGGGCGGCGTCTACAACTTCCAGACCACGCGCGACAATCTTGATGCGGCGTTGAAGCTGATGGCCGACATCCTGCAGCATCCGCGTTTCGACCCGGCCGAGTTCGGGCAATTGCGCAAGCAGATTCTCGTCAGCCTGGAGTCCTCGCGCAACGATCCGACCGAGCGCGCCTCCGAAGCCTTGTCGCTGCACTTCGACCACTACCCGCCGGGAGACTGGCGCGCGGCGCGCACGCTGGACCAGCGCATCGCTGCCGTGCAAGCATTGACACTGGATGAGGTGAAAGCCTTCCATCGCGATTTCTACGGCGCGTCCTCCGGTGAAATCGCCATCGTCGGCGACTTCGACGCCGATACAGCCGCACGCGTGATCCAGCAAACCCTGGCCGGCTGGAAGAGCGCCGCGCCTTACCAACGCGTGCTGCAGGACTACGCCGAGGTGACGCCGATACGTCAGTTCATCAACACGCCCGACAAGGAAAACGGCACCTACCTGGCCAGGCTCGGCCTGGATATCCGCGACGAGGATGCCGACTATCCGGCACTGGTCGTCGCCAACTACCTGATCGGCGGCGCGAGTATGAAGTCGCGCCTGGCGGACCGAGTGCGCCAGCGTGAAGGCCTGTCGTACAGCATCGGCACGTCCTTGTCGGTGGGCGCGCTCAGCAACGCCGGCCAGTTCGGCATCGGCGCCATCGCCGCGCCGCAAAACCTCGGCAAGGTCGACGCCGCCATCCGCGAAGAGTTGCAGCGCCTGATCACGGAAGGCTTTACCGCCGACGAACTGGAACGCGCCAAGTCAGGCATCCGCCAGCAACGCGAACAGTCGCGCGCGCAGGACGACACCATCAGCAACGGCTGGGTCAGCCTGCTCGACCTCGATCGCAGCTTTGCCTGGGCGGCGCAACTGGATGACCGTATTGCGGCGCTGACCCTGGACCAGGTCAACGACACGCTGCGTCGCCGGATCGTACCGGCGAAAATGAGCGTGGCGATTGCGCGCGACGAGGGCAAGGCGAAGCAGCCATGAACGAACAGTGACGTCCAAAGAAAAAGCCGCCTGTCGAAGGCGGCTTTTTTGTCGGTGCTCCAATCAAAGGTTGATCAGAACTCCAGTTTCTTCACCCCATCCGGCGTACCCAACAAACAAACGTTGGCACCCTGACGCGCGAACAAACCCACCGTCACAACGCCGACGATATTGTTGATCGCCGCCTCAATCTCGGCCGGCTCGGTGATGCTCAGGCCAACGGCATCGAGGATGTAGCAACCGTTATCAGTCACCAGCGGCTTGCCGTCCTTCAGACGCAGCTTCGCCTCGCAACCCAGCGCCGACAACTTTCTCGCCGCCACGCTGCTTGCCATCGGAATCACTTCCACCGGCAGCGGGAATTTACCGAGCACGTCGACCAGCTTGGAGCCGTCGGCGATGCAGACGAACTTCTGCGCCACCGACGCCACGATCTTTTCGCGCGTCAATGCTGCGCCGCCGCCCTTGATCATGGCACCCTGGCCGTTGATCTCGTCGGCGCCGTCGATGTAAACCGGCATGGTTTCCACGTCGTTGAGGTCGAACACCTTGATGCCGTGGCCGCGCAGGCGCTCGGCCGTGGCTTCCGACGACGCCACCGCGCCCTTGATGCGGTCCTTGATCTTGGCCAGTTCATCAATGAAGAAGTTGGCGGTCGAGCCGGTGCCGACGCCGATGATTTCGCCGTCGACCACGTAGTCGATGGCGGCGCGGGCTACCGCTTGTTTGAGTTCGTCTTGAGTCATGACTATGAATGATTAAAACTGAGGTTAAAACAGATTAGTGGGAATCGTCCGGCTTCTCGTCCAGCGTCTCGAACAGCGCGATCTGCAGGCGTGAATGCAGCTTGACCAACTTGCTCCACAACAGCCACAGCAGCCCCGCCACACCCAGCAGCACGAAGGCCAGCAAGTTGAGCGGCGGCAAGATGCTGGCGCTCAGGACAAAGATCAGCAACATGATACCGATAATCGACATCACCGGTATCACTTCGGAGATCACCCGCCGCACGCCGGTGGTATAAGCCCCGGCAAATTCCGGCTTGACCCCGACTTCGGCCAGCAGCATGGCCAGGGCCTGCAGCTTGCGGTAGGTGGCGATCAGGAACGGCAGCGATAATACCAGAGCGCCGCCCCAGATCACCGCCTTGCGCACCTGCACGTCGCCGATCCAGGCCGACAGCCAGCCGCCGATGCCGTCGACGAAGAAGGCGCCGCAGAGGAAAATCGCAATCACCAGCGCGATGTTGACCAGTACCTGCAGCAGGATGCGCCGGATGATCTTGCTGATCTCGGCCTTCTCGCCCTGCGGCTGCAAGCTTTCCAGCCAGCTTGCGTACATGCCGAAGATGCCGGAAATCTTTTTTGGCACCAGTTCCACCGCCTTGGCCGACAACGGATCAGCGGCCTTGATCAGGTAAGGCGTGAGCAACGCCGTCACGGCGGACACCGCCACCACGATCGGATAGAGGAAATCGCTGGTGACCTTGAGGCTGACGCCCAGCGCGGCGATGATGAAGGAGAACTCGCCGATCTGCGCCAGCCCCATGCCGACACGCATCGGCGTGCGGCCGCCGTGGCCGGCCAGGAAAGTGCCGATGCCGCAGCTGAACAGCTTGCCGAACACCACGGCAAAGGTGATGACGGCAATCGGCAGCCAGTATTTGGCCAGCACATTGGGGTCGAACAGCAGACCGATGGCGACGAAGAAGATGGCGCTGAACATGTCGCGGATCGATTCGATGATGCGTTCGATGCGGTGGATCTGGCGCGACTCGGCCATCACCGCGCCGACCAGGAAGGCGCCCAGCGCGACGCTGTATTCAAGCTTCATGACCAGCAGGCAAAAGCCGAACAGAATGCCGAGCACGGTCACCAGCAGCATCTCGTTGCTCTTGAAACGGGCGACGTAATTGAGCAGGCGCGGCACGATCAGGATGCCGACCACCAGCGACACCACCATGAACAGCAGCAGCTTGCCGACCGTATTGACCACTTCGCCGGAATCCACCGAGCCGCTGGTGGCGATGCCCGACAGCAGCGCGATCATGCCGATGGCGAGGATGTCCTCGACGATCAGGATGCCGAAGATGATCTGGGCGAACTTCTCGTTCTTCATGCCCAGCTCGTTGAGCGCCTTGACGATGATGGTGGTCGACGACACCGCCAGCATGGCGCCGAGGAACACTGCATCCATGGTCTTCCAGCCGAAATAGATGCCGATCTCGTAGCCGATCCAGATCATCAGCATGATCTCGGCGACGGCGGCGACCACGGCGGTGGCGCCGACCTTGGCCAGCTTCTTGAGGCTGAACTCCAGGCCCAGCGAAAACAGCAGGAAGATCACGCCCAGCTCGGACAGGATGTGGACGGTCTTGTCGTCCTGGATCAGGTTGAACGGCGGCGTGTGCGGGCCGATGATGACGCCGGCGACGATATAGCCGAGCACCACCGGCTGCTTGAAACGGTTGAACACGACGGTGACGACGCCGGCGATCAGCATGATCACGGCAAGGTCCTGGATAAACAGTTCAACAGCATGCATGCGTACGATTCCCCTTCAGGTCTGCCGCCACAGGCGGCATGGTTGGCAATGTGTGACTGGCTGCGGCAATTGCACATTCGCCGGCCAGTTTTCGGATTGGACGCGCCTGCTCGCCGTCTGTGCGGCAATGCGTCGGTGCGTGGAATGGATAGACGTCCTGATTGAGCCAGCACGGGCTGAATCTCGCTCGGGTTCGCTTGTATGGTTCGCTGGTTGCAGCGGATTTCGGCTTAGTCAGACTACCTGCAGCCGATATGGGTACGACGATTGGATTTGGTGCATCGAACAAAGTTGCTGCACCGTATCGTCGCTGGCAGGCGAAAGTTAGCACAGACGGCGAGGCCTCTGCAAATTTAATCGCCGCGCGGACACGCAATACCCGTGCGGGATGGCGCAATTTCTATCGATGGAATCCCGAATCGGGCGGGTGCAGGCACAGAAAGTGCTAAGAAGTTGGCTTTGCTGCTGCGCCCTACTCCGGCACACGCACCTGAATTTCCGCAGCCTTCTCGTCAAACGCGATCCGTGTGGCGAACTTGGCTCGCTTCATCGGGAAACGCGACTGGAAATGACGGACATTTCCGGAGCCGGAAATGACGCGGCGCACGAACTGATAATACGCGTCCATATCGATCACATGCACCGCCAGAAAATAGTCGTACTCGCCCGACACGAAGTAGCACTGCATCACTTCGGCCTCTTTGGCCATGCGCTGCTCGAACTCCTGCATATGCTCGTCGGACTGGTTATTGAGCGAAATCTCGAGGAAAGCCAGCATGCCGTAGCCCAGCGCAAAGGGGTCCACCATCGCCACTTCGGCGTTGATGATGCCGGCTTCGCGCAGCTCGCGGATGCGCCGCAGGCAGGTCGGTTGCGATATATGCAATTTCTCCGCCAAGATACGAGTCGGAATCTGATTGTCCTTTTGCAGCAGGTTCAGCAGCTTGCGATCGACCTTGTCAAGCGTATGGTATTTGGGCATAAAAACGAAAGTTCAATTTTTTTCAGTCCGGCACTCAAAAAACCTTTGCAAGCCGTTTCTTATGTTGTACCGTCTGCATTATTCGGAAACCGACGTTGAATAGTACAGTGTGTTTTGTATCTGCGAAACGTCTCTGAATAAGCAAAAAAGAGGCTGTTGCGAAATCAGGAACACCGGCCGCTTCGGAGGAAGACTACGAAAGATGCGAGTCGGAATGGATTTTCAGCAGCCCAGTGTCATGGCAAGCGTAGTTTATTTCAATCTACAGAGGGAATTTATGAAACTCAAGAGCACAATTATTCCGTTAACTGGCGCAATCGCACTGGCTTTCGCCGGCGCAGCTTATTCGCAGGAAGTCATCAAGATCGCTCACGTCGGTCCACTCTCCGGCCCGAACGCCCACATGGGCAAAGACAATGAAAACGGCGCCCGCATGGCGATTGACGAACTGAACGCCAAGGGTTTCACCATCGGCGGCAAGAAAGTCAAATTCGAACTGGTCGGTGAAGACGACGCATCGGATCCAAAGCAAGCGACTGCCGTCGCCACCAAGCTGGTCGACCAGAAGGTCGCCGCAGTTATCGGTCACTTGAATTCCGGCACCACCATCCCTGCTTCGAAGATCTACAACGATGCAGGCATCCCGCAAGTGTCGCCATCGGCCACCAATCCGAAGTACACGCAACAAGGCTTCAAGACCGCCTTCCGCGTGGTCGCCAACGATGCGCAACTGGGCGCCGTGCTGGGTAAATACGCAGTCACCGCACTGAAGACCAAGAACGTCGCCGTCATCGATGACCGCACTGCATACGGTCAAGGCGTTGCTGAAGAATTCGCCAAGGGCGCACAAGGCGCGGGCGCCACCATCGTCGGTAAGCAATTTACCAACGACAAGGCAACCGACTTCAACGCGATCCTGACTTCGATCAAGGCCAAGAAGCCTGAAGTCGTGTTCTTCGGCGGCATGGATGCTGTCGGCGGCCCGATGCTGCGTCAGATGAAGCAACTGGGCATCAATGCCAAGTTCATGGGCGGTGACGGTATCTGTACCGGTTCCCTGCCAGGTCTGGCCGGCGATGGCCTGATCGACGACCAGGTCGTCTGCGCTGAAGCAGGCGGTGTGGATGAGTCCGGCAAGAAGGGCATGGACGACTTCCGCGCAGCTTACAAGAAGAAATTCGGCATCGACGTGGTCTACAACGCTGCATACGCTTACGATGCAACGCTGACTGTCGCCGACGCAATGAAGAAGGCAAACTCGGCTGATCCGGCCAAGTACCTGCCTGAACTGGCAAAGATCAGCCACAAGGGCGTGACAGGCACTATCGCCTTCGACGCCAAGGGTGACATCAAGAACGGTTCGCTGACTCTGTACACATACAAGAAGGGTGAACGCACCCTGCTGGCTGTGGTCAAGTAAGCTTCCGCTTCTGTAGCTTTTGCATGAAGAACGCGCCTGATGCAAGTCAGGCGCGTTTTTTATTGGGAGTACGATCTGCTGGTACGATTTGCAGGAAATGCTGCGGGCAATAAAAAAGCGCCCTCACGGACGCTTTCGATACGACATACGTCAGTACTTACTTCTGCGTCAGCACCCACTTCACCAGCGTGCGCGCTTCGGCTTCCGACACTTGCGCATTGGCTGGCATCGGAATCGCACCCCACACGCCGGAGCCACCCTTCAAGACTTTTTGCGTCAGCTTGTCTTCGGCGTCTTTCTGGCCTTTGTACTTTGCCGCCACGTCCTTGAACGCCGGACCGACGATCTTGGTCTGGATCGAGTGACACGCCATGCAGTTCTTTGCCTTGGCCAGGTCGGCGTTGGCGGAAGCCTGGGCGGAGACGCCAAATGCCAGCACAGCTGATGCGATGAATAAAAGCTTTTTCATTATTACCCTCCAAGAAGTTCTGCGTATTCTACAACCGATTGGAATGGCAGCTGTATGTGCAAGCGCATATAAACATCATGTTTTTTGATGCGCATCAACCAGATAAAAACGAGATGCATTTATCTATGAAGAACGCATTAAAAAAGCCGGATCGCTCCGGCTTTTTCAATTGCTTGCGGTCTGCGTCAGAAGAACGGCATCAGCCCGTGACGGCACCCTTGCTGGCAGTCGATGCCAGGGTCGCATATTTGGCCAGCACGCCGCGCGTGTAACGCGGTGCCGGCTGCTTCCAGTGGCTGCGGCGGCGCTCGATTTCAGCGTCGTCGACGTTGAGCTGGATCAGCAACCGGCGTGCATCGATGGTGACCGAGTCGCCCTCTTCCACCAGGCCGATGACACCGCCGACGAAGGCTTCCGGCGCGACGTGGCCGACCACCATGCCCCAGGTGCCGCCGGAGAAACGACCGTCGGTGATCAGCCCGACCGATTCGCCCAATCCCTTGCCGATCAATGCGGACGTCGGCGCCAGCATTTCCGGCATGCCCGGGCCGCCCTTCGGTCCCAGGTAACGCATCACAAGCACGTCGCCCGGCTTGATCTTGTCGGCCAGGATCGCATCCATCGCGCTGTATTCGTCATCGAACACGCGCGCCGGACCGGTAATGACCGGGTTCTTGAGGCCGGTGATCTTGGCCACGCAGCCTTCCGGCGCGAGATTGCCCTTGAGGATGGCCAGGTGGCCCTGCTTGTAGAGCGCCTTGTCGATCGGACGGATGACGTCCTGGTCGGCGCGCAGCGCGGGAATATCCGCCAGTTCTTCGGCCAGGGCCCTGCCGGTGATGGTCAGGCAATCGCCGTGCAGCATGCCGGCTTCGTGCAGCACCTTCAGCACGGCCGGGATGCCGCCAGCCTTGTGCAGGTCGGTCGCGACGTATTTGCCGGACGGCTTGAGATCGCAGATCACCGGGACTTTCTGGCGCACGCGCTCGAAGTCGTCGATGGTCCATTCGACTTCCGCCGCGTGGGCGATGGCCAGGAAATGCAGCACCGCGTTGGTCGAGCCGCCGGTGGCCATGATCAGGCTGACGGCGTTTTCGATCGACTTGCGCGTGATGATGTCGCGCGGCTTGATGTCCTTCTTGACGGCTTCGACCAGCACGCGCGCCGACTCGGCGGCGGAGCCGGTCTTTTCGTCGTCGGGGTTGGCCATGGTCGAGGAGTAGAACAAACCCATGCCCAGCGCTTCGAAGGCCGACGACATGGTGTTGGCGGTGTACATGCCGCCGCAGGAACCGGACGACGGACAGGCGTTGCGCTCGATGCCGTCGAAGTCTTCCTGCGACATGCGGCCGGCGGAGAATTCACCGACGGCTTCGAAGGCGGAGACGATGGTCAGGTCCTTGCCCTTCCAGTTGCCCGGCTTGATGGTGCCGCCGTAGACGTAGATGCCCGGCACATTGGTGCGCGCCAGTGCGATCATGCCGCCCGGCATGTTCTTGTCGCAGCCGCCGATGACGACCACGCCGTCCATCCACTGGCCGTTGACGGCGGTCTCGATGCAGTCAGCGATGACTTCGCGCGAGATCAGCGAATACTTCATGCCTTCGGTGCCCATCGACATGCCGTCGGAAATGGTCGGCGTGCCGAACACCTGCGGATTGGCGCCGGCCTGCTTGATGGCGGAAATTGCGACGTCGGCCAGCTTCTGCAGGCCGGAGTTGCACGGCGTGATGGTGGAATGTCCGTTGGCGATACCGATCATCGGCTTGTCGAAGTCTTCCTTTTCGTACCCCAGGGCGTAATACATCGAGCGATTGGGGCTACGTGAAACGCCTTGCGTAATGTTCTTAGAGCGGCGGTTGAATGGCATGCTGGTCTCCTGGTTGATACGAATTGCCGACGGAACCCTCGCGGTCCACACCAGAAGTGAAACTGGCGCGAACCTGTCCGTCAAGATGCGGATGGGGTTCTGGCTGCCGGTTAGAGTGCCTTGCGCAATGCCTGCTGTCAAATATATGATTCACTACCGATAAATATGAATTACATATTACTAACCTAGCAACCGCATGAGCACCGAGTCCCGCCTGGAACTGCGCCAACTGCGCTACTTCGTCGCCGTTGCCGAAGAAAAACACTTCGGCCGCGCCGCCGTGCGGCTGCACATGACCCAGCCACCGCTGTCGCAAACCATCCAGGCGCTGGAGGAAATGTTGGGCACGCCGCTGTTCGCCCGCACCAAGCGCAGCGTCGCGCTGACGCCGGCCGGGCTGGCCCTGCTGCCCGAAGCGCAACGCATCCTGCAACAGGCGAGCGCCCTGCCCGACCTGGCGCGGCGCGCGGCCAGCGGCGCTTCCGGGCTGCTGTCGCTGTCGTTCATTTCGACCGCCGACTACAGCATCCTGCCGCCGCTGCTGCAACGCTTCCGCGCGCGCTATCCGCAGGTGCAGATCGACCTGCGCGAAGCCACCACCGACATCCAGCTGGAAGACCTTATGCAGGGCAAGATCGACGCCGGCCTGCTGTTGCCGCCGCTGCCGGATAAATCGCAGGCTGCGCTCGACTACCTGCCGCTGCTGTCGGAACCGCTGGTGGCGGCCGTGCCGAGCGGCGTGGTGCGCGGCAAGAACGCGGTGGCGCTCAAAAGCCTGCGCGAGCTGCCGCTGATCATTTTTCCGCGCCGCATTTCACCGGCCTTCCACGACACCATCCTGAGCTGCTTCCGCGACGCCGGCGTAACGCCGCATATCGGCCAGGAGGCGATCCAGATGCAGACCATCGTCGGCCTAGTGTCGGCTGGCATGGGCATGGCACTTGTGCCACAATCCGTATCTAACCTGCAGCGTCCCGGCGTCGATTACCGCCCGCTCAGCGGCAAAGCGCCGCTGATTGAGACCGGACTGGCCTGGCGGCGCGACAGTGCGTCGCCGGTGCTGCGCGCGTTCCTTGACATGGTGGCGACGCCGCCTGCCTCATTACCCACTATCGTTTGAAAGAATTTCCATGCTGATCCACCCGATGCCCGACCCGATCGCCTTCCACATCGGCCCGCTGCAGGTGCACTGGTACGGCCTGATGTATCTGCTGGCGTTCGCCCAGTTCATTGCGCTGGGCCGCCTGCGCATCAAGCAACCTCACATCGCCGCCGTCGGCTGGAAGAAGGAAGACCTCGACGACATGCTGTTCTACGGTGTGCTGGGCGTGGTCATCGGCGGACGTCTCGGTGAAGTCCTGTTCTATAACCCGAGCTACTATTTCGCCAATCCGGCCGACATCATCGCGGTGTGGAAAGGCGGCATGTCCTTCCACGGCGGCTTCCTCGGCGTGCTGATCGCCATGTATATCTGGGGTCGCAAGCGCGGCCGCCATCTGATGGACATCATGGACTTCATCGCGCCCATGGTGCCGCTGGGCTATGCCGCCGGCCGCCTGGGCAACTTCATCAACGCCGAACTGCCGGGCCGCGTCGCCGATGCTTCGCTGCCATGGGCCATGATCTGGCCCAACGTCGACAACCTGCCGCGCCATCCTTCGCCGATCTATCAGATGCTGGTTGACGGCATTCTGCTGTTCATCATCCTGTGGCTGTTCTCGCGCAAGCCGCGTCCGCGCATGGCGGTGGCCGGGATGTTCTCGCTGCTGTACGGCTGCGCGCGCTTCTTCACCGAGTATTTCCGTACGCCGGACTACAACGTCAGCTTCGGCGGCATCACGATTTCGGCAGGGCAAATGCTGTCGGTGCCGATGATCGTGCTGGGCATCGTGCTGCTGGTGCTCGCATACCGGAACAAGAGCGCGGCAGTGTCACCGGCCTGACGCCTGCTGAAAATCCGCCGCCGCAAACGACAACGCCCTTGCTGAAATCAGCAAGGGCGTTTTGCATTGGGGGACCTTGTTATCGCAACGGTCCTCTTGGCAATGACAGAAAGATTACGGACGCAGCGCGCTGGCGGCTTTGGCCAATGCAGTAATCTTGTGCCAGTCGCCGATCTCGATGGCGTTCTTCGGCGTCAGCCAGGAACCGCCGACGCAGGCCACATTCTTCAAGGCCAGGAATTGCGCCGCCGTCTCTTGCGAGATGCCGCCGGTCGGGCAGAATGTGACGTCGCCCAGCGGACCGGCGATGGCGTTGAGCATGCCGATGCCGCCCGCCGGCACCGCCGGGAACAGCTTCAACTGGCGGAAACCGGCTTCGCGCGCAGCCATCACTTCCGACGGCGTCATCACACCCGGCAGCAACGGCAAGCCACTGGATTTGGCGGCGGCGATCAACGCAGCCGTCAGGCCGGGCGAGACGCCGAATACGGCGCCTGCATCGCGCGAGGCGGCGAATTCTTCCGGGCTGGTCAGGGTGCCGACGCCAACGATGGCTTCAGGCACCTGTTCGGCGATGGCGCGGATTGCCGGCAGGCCGTGTTCGGTACGCAGGGTCACTTCCAGCACGCGGATGCCGCCTGCCACCAGCGCCTTGGCCAGCGGCACGGCATGTTCCAGTTTGTCGATGGCGATCACCGGGATGACCGCCGAAGTACGCATGATATCGAGGATGCTTTTCATACTGTCGCTTTCTCATTTTCGAGGATTGGAGGCAGACCAAAACTGGTACCACCCTCTTCCGCCGCGCTGACGTTGGCGCGGAAGACGCTGAACAATTCACGGCCCATGCCGGTCTGGTTGCCTGCCAGGTTGGCGGTATCCGATGTGCGTGAGGCCCATTCGGTTTCCGACACCAGTGCTTCCAGGATGCCGGCTTCGGCATCCAGACGAATCATATCGCCAGTCCGCACAAAACCCAAAGGACCGCCTGCCAATACTTCCGGCGTCACATGGATCGCCGCCGGCACTTTGCCCGACGCGCCCGACATGCGGCCGTCGGTGACCAGCGCCACGTGGCGCCCCTTGTCCTGCAGGATGCCCAGCGCCGGCGTCAGCGCATGCAGCTCCGGCATGCCGTTGGCGCGCGGCCCCTGGAAGGTCAGAACAGCGACGAAATCCTTGTCCAGCTCGCCGGCCTTGAAGGCCTTCATGAAGGCTTCCTGCGAGTGGAATACGATAGCCGGCGCCTGTACGGCGCGATGCTCGTGCTTGACCGCCGAGACCTTGATGACCGAGCGGCCCAGGTTACCCTGCAACAGCTTAAGGCCGCCGTCTGCCGAGAACGGGTTGGTTGCGGGGCGCAGCACGGTGTCGTCGCCACTGTCTTTCGGCGTCGCCTTCCAGGTGACCTTGCCGGCGTCGTCGAACATCGGCTCGGTGGCATGGGCACGCAGGCTCTGGCCGAGGATGGTCATGACGTCGTCGTGCATCAGGCCGGCGTCGATCAGTTCGCGCAACACGAAACCGGTGCCGCCGGCGGCGTGGAAGTGATTCACGTCGGCAGTGCCGTTCGGATAGATGCGCGTGACCAGCGGAACGACCGAGGACAACTTGGAGAAATCATCCCAGTCGATCACCAGGCCGGCCGCCTTGGCGATAGCGACCAGGTGCAGCGTATGGTTGGTGGAGCCGCCCGTCGCGAGCAGCGCGACGATGGCGTTGACGATGGACTTCTCGTCGACCAGACGGCCGACCGGCGTGTATTGCTGCCCTTGCGCGGTGATCTTCAACGCCTGCTTGGCGGCGGCGGCGGTCAGCGCGTCGCGCATCGGCGTGTTCGGCGTGATGAAGGCAGCGCCCGGCAGATGCAAGCCCATCGCTTCCATCAGCATCTGGTTGCTGTTGGCAGTACCGTAGAAAGTGCAGGTGCCGGCGTCGTGATACGACTTCGATTCGGCTTCGAGCAACTCGGCGCGACCGATCTTGCCTTCGGTGTACAGCTGACGGATCTTGACCTTTTCGCTGTTGGTCATGCCGCTGGTCATCGGACCGGCGGGAACAAATACCGCCGGGATGTGGCCGAAGTGCAATGCGCCAATCAGCAGGCCCGGCACGATCTTGTCGCATACGCCCAGATACAGTGCGGCGTCGAACATGTTATGCGACAGCGCAACCGCGGTGCCCATGGCGATGGCGTCGCGCGAGAACAGCGACAACTCCATGCCGGTTTGCCCCTGGGTGATGCCGTCGCACATGGCGGGCACGCCGCCGGCGAACTGCGCCACGCCACCGTCTTCACGAACCGCATCGCGGATGATTTGCGGATAGCGTTCAAAAGGTTGATGTGCCGACAACATGTCGTTATACGACGAAACGATGGCAACGGAAGGCGCGCGATCCTGCTTCAGCTTGAGCTTGTCGTTGGCGGGGAAAGCAGCGAAGCCATGCGCCAGGTTGGTACACGACAGCGCCCCGCGTTGCACACCTTCATGACGCGCAGCGTCGAGACGGGCGAGATAGGCGGTGCGATAAGGCCGACTACGTTCGGCGATGCGTCGCGTGACGCTGGCTAAGGTAGCGTTGAGAGACATGTTGGGTTCCTGATAGCGTTAACAAATGTAATTTTACTACAAAATTTTAAATAAAACTTCTTCTTTCGCAGGTTTTACCTGACTACATTTAATTGAAACCATTTTGCATTTCCAACCACTAACGACTGTAAACAGGCGCTGTACGGGATACAACCAGCATTGCACGCTGATTAATATTGTAGTGAAATTACCATAAAAGTAGTAAATCCTGTATAGTAAAGATTCTTCCAGCCCCCTCACTTCAGCCAAGATTGCAGAACATGCCGCATACAGCACTCACCGCGACCGCAGCCTTCCAAGCACTTTTGTCTCACCATGCCGAGGTCCGCGACCGGCACATGCGCGACCTCTTCGCCGCCGACGCCAAACGCTTCGACCATATGACCGTCAAGGCTGCCGGCATTTTGTTCGATTACTCCAAAAACCGTGTCGACAATACTACGCTCAAGTTGCTGTTCGAGCTGGCGCGCGAACGCGGAGTGGAGCGGCAGCGCGCCGCCATGTTCAGCGGCGAGAAGATCAATTTCACCGAACACCGTGCAGTCCTGCACACCGCCCTGCGCGCACCGCGCGGCCAGGCCCTGCAAGTGGATGGACAGCACATCGGCGAGGACGTTCATGCCGTATTGGATCGCATCCACGGCTTCACCGAACGCGTGCGCGAAGGCCAGTGGCTGGGCCTGAGCGGCAAGCCCATCACCGACATTGTCAATATCGGCATCGGCGGCTCGCATCTGGGCCCGCAGATGGCCTGCACGGCGCTGCGTACTTTCGCCCATCCGCGTCTGACGATGCACTTCGTCTCCAACGTCGACGGCCATGATCTGCACGACGTACTGCAGCGTGTTGACGTCGAGACAACCCTGTTCATCGTCGCCTCCAAGACCTTTACCACGCAGGAAACCATGATGAACGCCGGTTCGGCGCGCGACTGGTTCCTGCAGCGCGCCCCTCAGGCCGAGCTGGCGAAACATTTCGTCGCGGTGTCGACCAATACCCAAGCCGTACGCGCTTTCGGCATCGACACCGACAACATGTTCCCATTCTGGGACTGGGTTGGCGGACGCTATTCGATGTGGTCGTCGATCGGACTGTCGATTGCGCTGGCGATCGGCTTCAAGAATTTCAGCGAGCTGCTGGCCGGCGCCCATGCGATGGACAAGCATTTCTGCGAAGCGCCGCTGGAACGGAACATGCCCATCATCCAGGCGCTGATCGGCATCTGGAATCGCAACTGTTTCAACAGCGAGTCGCTGTCGATCGCACCTTACCATCACGACCTGCGCCACTTCCCCGCCTACCTGCAACAGCTGGAAATGGAAAGCAACGGCAAGCGCATCACGCGCGACGGCAGCGCCGTTGGCGTGGCGACCTGTCCGTTCATCTGGGGCGACGTCGGCACCAACGGCCAGCATGCGTTCTTCCAGCTGCTGCACCAGGGCACCGATATCACGCCGATCGACTTCATCGCGGTGCTGCATGCGACGCACGACCTGCCCGGCCATCACGCGGTGCTGCTGGCAAACTGCTTCGCGCAGTCGGAAGCCTTCATGCGCGGCAAGCAAGCCGAAGAGGTGCGCGACGACCTGAAGAAGCTGGGCGTCGACGATGACGAGATCAATTTCCTGCTGCCGCACAAGACCTTCAACGGCAATCGTCCGAGCAACACGCTGCTGCTCGATGCATTGACGCCGGCCACGCTGGGCGCGCTGATCGCGCTGTACGAGCACAAGACCTTCGTACAAGGTACGATCTGGGGCATCAACAGCTTCGACCAATGGGGCGTGGAACTGGGCAAGGTGCTGGCCAAGACCATCCAGTCCGAGCTGTCCGGCGAAGCCGTGCCGGCGCGCCACGACTGCTCCACCAATGCACTGATTGCGCTGGCGAAGAAAGCCTTGTCCGATACGCAGAATTGATGCGCGCACTGACGTTTATCTGAACAACAAACCCACAAGAAGACTGCTATGGCTATTTCCGATTTTGACCTGGTTCTATTCGGCGGCACCGGCGACCTGGCGATGCGCAAGCTGCTGCCGGCGCTGTACGCCCGCGACCGCGCCCGCGACTTGGTGCCGAGCGCGCGCATCATCTGCATCGGCCGCGACAACAAGAGCAATGAAGACTTCTTGCAGATCGTCGAAAAGAATTCCAAACCGCACGTCAGCAGCGCCACCATGGATGCCGAAGTCTGGCAGCGCTTCTGCGGTCGTATCCAGTACGTGTCGCTGAACGCCAAGGAACCGGCAACTTACCAGAACCTGGTGGCCGCAATGCGTGACGACCCGGAGATTTCGCGCGTGTTTTATCTCGCCACACCGCCGACGCTGTTCTCGATGATCTGCGACAACCTGTCGCAAGCCGGCCTGGCCACGCCGAATGCACGCGTGGTGCTGGAAAAGCCGCTCGGCCACGATCTCGAAAGCGCCAAGGACATCAACAAGCAGGTCGGCCGCTATTTCAGCGAATCGCAGATCTTCCGCATCGACCACTATCTCGGTAAGGAAGCCGTGCAAAACCTGCTGGCGCTGCGCTTCGGCAACGTGCTGTTCGAACCGCTCTGGCGCCGCGAATGGATTTCCGACGTGCAGATCACCATCGCCGAAGAACTCGGCGTAGGCGGCCGCTTCGATTACTACGACACCTCGGGCGCACTGCGCGACATGCTGCAGAACCATCTGTTGCAGTTGCTTTGTATCGTCGCGATGGAACCGCCGGTATCGAACTCGGCCGACTCCGTACGCGATGAAAAACTCAAGGTGCTGCGTTCGCTCAAGCGCTTCACACCGAGCACGCTGGCCATGAACGTGGTGCGCGGCCAGTATCGCGCCGGCCACGTCAACGGCGTCGCCGTGCCGGGCTATCGCAAGGAGGAGGACGCCAATCCCGATTCGCGCACCGAGACCTTCGTCGCGGTCAAGGCCGAGATCGATACCTGGCGCTGGGCCGGCGTGCCGTTCTACCTGCGCACCGGCAAGCGCATGGCCGACAGCCTGGCCGAAATCGTCGTACGCTTCAAGAGCGTGCCGCATTCGATCTTCGCGCAAAACAGCCGCAGCACGCCGAATTGCCTGGTGATCCGCCTGCAACCGGACGAAGGCCTGCACATGAACCTGATGGCCAAGACCCCTGGCGACGGCATGCGCCTGAAACCGGTGGAACTGGAATTGGATTTCCGCGAAAAATTCAAGACGCCGCGCATGGAAGCCTACGAGCGCCTGCTGCTCGACGTGCTGCGCGGCCAGCTCACGCTGTTTATGCGCAGCGACGAACTGGAAGCGGCGTGGGAATGGGTCGAGCCTATCCTTGAACACTGGGATCAGGAAGAAAGCGATCCGATCCCGTACAGCGCCGGCACCTGGGGCCCGGCCGCAGCCAGCGCGCTTATCGGCCGCGACGGCCTGCAGTGGCGCGAAGAAGCGCTGCCGGAAGTTTAAGTTTTCACCATGCCGCGGAACGACAACATCGTCTCGCGGCATTCCACATCAGAGGCCCGACCACGTCCATGCTACTCGACTCCATCCGCACGCACATCAACTCGCTCTCCAAGTCGGAGAAGAAGGTAGCGGCCGCGATCCTCGCCAATCCGCAACTGGCGCTGCAGGAAAACCTGACCGCGCTGGCCAAGAACGCCGAGGTGTCGGAGCCGACCGTGATCCGCTTCTGCCGCGCCATCGGTTACGAAGGCTGGCACGACTTCAAGCTGAAGCTGGCGCAAAGTCTGGCGCTGGCCCTGCCCGGTGCGGACGAATCGCTGGCCCAGGACGACCTCGCGGTGGACCTGGTCAACAAGATCTGCAGCCGCTCGATCAACACCCTGCTGGACCTGCGAAACCACCTCAATCCGGACGCCATTCAGCTGGCGCTGGATGTACTGGCGCGCGCCAGCAAGATCGAGTTCTACGGCCAGGGCACCTCCGGCATCGTGGCCAACGACGCGCAGCACAAATTCTTCCGTTCGGGCGTGCCGACCGTGGCCTATTCCGATCCGCACATCCACAGCATCGCGGCCTCGCTGCTCAAACCCGGCGACGCCGTGGTGGCAATCTCGCAGCGCGGTGGCAACGCGGCCTTGCTGCGCAGCGTGCAACTGGCGCGCAAGGGCGGCGCCGACATCATCGTTCTCGGTCCGAGCGGCACGCCGCTGGCCGAACTGGCGACTGTTCTGGTGCCGATCGACCTCAGCTTCAACATCGACCCGTACACGCCGATTTCGGCGCGCTTGGCGCATCTGGTGGTCATCGACATCCTTGCGGTCGGACTGGCGCTGCGGCGCGGCCCGGAATTCCGCAAAAAGATGCAAAATGCCCAGAAGTCCCTACAAAAATTCGACATGCAATTCGACTCGTTCTTCCGCTGATTTTTAAGCTGGATTTTTAAGCTGATCCTTTACGCCGAGCTTTTCCATGAATTCGACTACGACACCAACCACTTCTTTCCGCACTCCCGCCTTCCTGCACGAGCGCCTGCAACGCGACATCGGTTTCTTCACCCAACACGCGTTCGACCCGGCCGGCGGGTTCTTCCATTACCTCAACGACGACGGCAGCGTCTACGACAACAGCCGCCATCTGGTCAACAGCACGCGCATGGTGTTTTGCCACGCGCTGGCTTACCGCTTTACCGGCAAGGAAGAACACCGCGACGCCGTGCGCCACGGCCTCAAATTCCTGCAGGAACAGCACTGGCAGCCTAGCTACGGCGGTTACGCCTGGGCGCTCAAGGACGGCGTGCCGGTCGACCGCACCCAGCATTGCTACGGCCTGGCCTTCGTACTGCTGGCGTATGCCCACGCGTTCGAGATCGGCGTCGAAGAAGCCCGCCCCCACATCGACGCCACCTTCAGGCACATGGAAAAGCTGTTCTGGTCCGAGCAGCATGGCCTCTACGCTGACGAAGCGACGCCCGAAGGCGTGGTCTCCGACTATCGCGGCCAGAACGCCAACATGCACAGCTGCGAAGCCTTGCTGGCCGCCTTCGAGGCGACCGGCGAACCGCGCTTCCTGCATCGCGCCGAACGTCTCGCACGCAACATCACGGTGCGCCAGGCGGCGCTGGCCAATGGCTGGATCTGGGAACACTACACCGCCGACTGGAAGATCGATTGGGAATACAACCGTCACGACAACACCAACATGTTCCGCCCCTGGGGTTACCAGCCGGGCCACATGACCGAATGGGCCAAGCTGTTGCTGATCCTTGAGCGCCACGCCGAACATCTGCAGGACGACGCCAGCTGGCTGGCGCCGCGCGCGCGTGCGCTGTTCGACGTCACCATTCCGGTGGCCTGGGATGAAGAACACGGCGGTCTGTTCTATGGCATCGCGCCCGACAACAGCGTCTGCGACGGCGACAAGTATTTCTGGGTGCAGGCCGAATCGCTGGCCGCCGCCGCCCTGCTGGCGCAACGCACCGGCGAAGATATCTATTGGGAAGTCTACGACCAGCTCTGGCACTACAGCATGCACTACCTGATCGACCTGGAGCGCGGCGGCTGGTATCGCATCCTGCAGCGCGACAACACGCGCTACGGTCCTGAAAAGCCGCCGCACGGCAAGACCGACTTTTACCATCCGCTCGGGGCTTATCTGGAATCATTGAACGCGATCGGCGCGCCGCTGCCGAAAAAACGATAGCCGCCGAAAACTTACGTAAAATGCCATCTGGCCCATTCACAAGAGATCGCTTGCCATGAACCAGTTAGAACAGCTCAAGCAGTACACCACCGTGGTTGCCGACACCGGCGACTTCGAGTCCATGAAGGAATTCGCGCCGCGTGACGCGACGACCAATCCTTCGCTGATCCTCAAGGCCGTGAAGAAAGCGGAATACAAGCCGCTGCTGGATAAGGCCGTGCGCGACCACCGCTGGAATCAGCACGACATCATGGATCACCTGCTGGTGGCATTCGGGACCGAGATCCTGAAGATCGTGCCGGGCCGCGTCTCCACCGAAGTCGATGCCAGCCTGTCGTTCGATACTGCGGCCACGATTGAAAAAGGCCGCACGCTCAGCCGCTTGTACAACCATGCGCGCATTGACAACAAACGCGTACTGATCAAGATCGCCGCCACCTGGGAAGGCATCCGCGCCGCCGAAGTGCTGGAACGCGAAGGCATTCACTGCAATATGACCTTGCTGTTTTCCATGCCGCAGGCAATCGCCTGCGCAGAAGCAAATGTGCGCCTGATCTCGCCGTTCGTCGGTCGCATCTACGACTGGTACAAGAAATCCGAGGGCAGGGAATTTACAGGCGCCGAGGATCCAGGCGTGCAATCGGTGCGCGGCATCTACGACTACTACAGCTATTTCGGTCACAAGACCGAAGTCATGGGTGCGAGCTTCCGCAACACTTCGCAGATCCTCGAACTGGCCGGCTGTGATCTGCTGACCATCAGCCCCGATCTGTTGAAAAAGCTGACCGAAAGCAATGAGCCGGTGACACGCAAATTGCAGCGCCAAGCGGCACAGGAACAAGGACATCCGCGCCCGATACTGGAGAAAGAATTCCGCCTTCACTTGAACGAAAGCGCCATGGCGACGGAAAAATTGGCCGAAGGCATTCGCTCGTTCTGTGCCGACACCATCACGCTGAACCAGATGATCGAAGAGGTTCGCTCCGAACTCTGATGCATGCACAAATGCGCAGATGTACGGCTGCAATCATCCGGTACATAAAAAGGGGCGCATCAAGCGCCCCTTTTTCATTGATGCGGTAAGTCACAGACTGCCGCCTCGCCCGCTTCAACTTTTCAGTTCAGCCGGCACTTTGCCGCCATTTTCAGCAAACCTGGTCATGACCTGTCTGTGCAGCCAGATGTTCATTGTCGCCGAATCGCCGATGTCGCCCTGATACGACAATTCGGCGGCGAGCTCCTTGCGTGCAGCCAGGCTGCTGTCCAGATCGAGCAGTTTCATCAGATCGACGATCGAGCTGCTCCAATCGAGCTTTTGCGGATTCTTTGCAGCCATGTCGTTGAGCACCCCCGCGACGTCCACCAAGGGTGAGGTTTGATCAGAGACCGCTTCCGTATCGGCTGCGGCGGCAGTGGGAGCGTCGTTTTGCGCGGGATGGGAAGAAGGAAAAATCTTGCTGAAAATGCTGCTCAGAATACCCATGCTGTTCTCCTGAAAGGGATCGGGATTGAAAGAACGTTGCTCTTGCGACCATGCAATGCAAGCAACGGCCAGTTCTGAGAACCCTCGCAGGTTGAAGTTCCTGAGCCCGCCGCGACACGTCGACAAGTGTCCGGCTTTCAAAAAGTATTCGAGAAACAAAGCGGCTTATTGCTAGCGACGAGTGACGTTCGGCGAACAGCAAATAAAAAGAGGCGGGATCTCCGCCTCTTTTTCTGCACGTCGGCCGCAACCGATGAAGATGCCCCGCTTACATCTTTTCGGTCTCGCCTGATTTCGGCTGCCACTTCATCAGGCGCTTCTCGATCACGCCCACGGCCACGTCGAGCACCAGCGCAAACGCCGTCAGGACGACGATGCCGGCGAACACGGTGTTGATGTCAAAGCTGCCTTCGGCCTGCAGGATCAGATAGCCGACACCGCGCGCCGAGCCCAGGTATTCACCCACCACGGCGCCGACGAAGGCCAAGCCGATGGAGGTGTGCAAACTCGAGAACACCCACGAAGTCGCCGACGGCAGATACACCGTGCGCAGCAACTGGCGCGCGTTGGCGCCGAGCATGCGGGCGTTGGCCAGCACCACCGGACTGACTTCCTTGACGCCCTGGTAGACGTTGAAGAACACGATGAAGAACACCAGCGTCACCGCCAGCGCCACCTTGGACCAGATGCCGAGGCCGAACCACATCGCGAAGATCGGAGCCAGGATCACGCGCGGCATCGAGTTGGCGGCCTTGACGTATGGATCGAGGATGGCCGAGGCTACCGGCGACAGCGCCAGCCACAGGCCGATACCCAGGCCCAGCACGGTGCCGATGCCGAAGGCCAGGACCGTTTCGGTCAGCGTGATCAGCAGGTGCGAATAGATTTCCGCCGGGAAGTTCAGCGTGAAGAATGTCGTATCGCCGAAGCCGACTTCGAGTGAGCCGCTGCCGACGGTGAACCACTGCCAGATGCGCACGGCGACCTTGAGCGGCTCGCCGAAGAAGAACGCGGTCTGTTCGTTGCGCGTGGCGAAGTGCCACACCAGCAGGACCGCGACCAGCACCAGCAATTGCCAGAAGCGCAGGTTTTTATGACTAGGTTTGAGGAGTTTCCACATGATGTTTCTTTGCCCGAATTTTTATAGGTGCCGGCTGCCGTTGGCTTAAGCCGCGGTCTTCTGTTGTTGGTATCCCTTGAGCACTTCATCGCGCAGGACCGACCAGATCTGCTGGTGCAGTTCGACGAAGCGCGGATGCGTGCGAATCTCGGCAACGTCGCGCGGACGCGGCAGGTCGATGGTGAATTCGCCGATGGGATGCGTGGCCGGACCGGCCGACAGCACCACCACGCGGTCCGACATGGCGATTGCTTCGTCGAGGTCATGGGTGATGAACAGCACGGCCTTCTTCTTGGCGTTCCACAGGTCGAGCACTTCGTTTTCCATCAACTGGCGGGTCTGGATGTCGAGCGCCGAGAACGGCTCATCCATCAGGATGATGTCGGGATCCATGATCAGCGTCTGCGCCAGCGCCACGCGCTTGCGCATGCCGCCGGACAGCTGATGCGGATAACGGTCGCCGAAACCCTTGAGGCCGACGCGCGCCAGCCATTGTTCGCCCTGCGCCTTGGCTTCGCCGTCGTCGAGGCCGCGATATTGCAGGCCGGCGATGACGTTTTCCAGCGCGCTGCGCCACGGCATCAGCGCTTCGGCCTGGAACATGTAGCCGGCGCGCTGGTTGATGCCGACCAGTTCTTCACCGAACACCTTGATACTGCCCGAGGAAGGTTGCAGCAGGCCGGCGCCAACGTTGAGCAGGGTCGACTTGCCGCAGCCGGTCGGACCGACCACCGAGACGAACTCTCCCGGCGCGATCGCCAGCGTGGTGTTGGCGACCGCGGTATAGCGCTGATTGCGGTCGTCTTTGGAAACGAAGGTGCAGGTAATGTCGTCGAGAAAAAGTGCTGGCGTCATAGCGTGGAGACTCCGGCCAGGCCGAATTCTTGTATGTTGAAAAAAGACATCGCGAGGGACATCGGATGGTGCATCGTCATTGCGAAAAATACGGTACGGAAAATTGCAGACGGGCACCCGAAGGCGCCCGCGCATGTTGCCTTATGTTCAGCGCCTACTTGTGCTTGGCGTTGGCCTTCTTGGCGAACTCGTTGGTATAGGTTCTGGACAGGTCAATCTTCTTGGTGGCCAGGTCAGGCTCGAACGCTTGCAACGTGCGCAGCGCGGTGGCGGGACCGGCGTCCGGGAAGATGCCGTCCGGCGACATCGCTTCACGCACCTTCAGGAAGGCCGAGATGTACAGCGCACGGTCGCCCAGCAGGTAGCTTTCAGGCACCGCCTTGATGATGTCGGAAGGACCGGCCTGCTGGATCCACTTCAGCGCGCGCACCATGGCGTTGGTCAGCGCCTGGGTGGTGTTCGGATATTTCTTGATGAAGGCTTCCGGCGCATACAGCGTGGCTGCCGGCATCGGGCCGCCGAATACGGCGTTGGTGTCCTTCAGCGTACGGGTGTCGGCGACGGTCTTGATCTCGTTCTTCTGTTCCAGCATGGAGATGACCGGGTCCAGGTTGGCGATCGCATCGATCTGGCCGGAGCGCAATGCCGACAAGGCGCCTGCTGCTGCGCCGACTCCGATGAAGGAGACGTCAGTCGGCTTCAGGCCGGCCTTGGCCAACACGAAGCTGGCCATGATGCTGGTCGAGGAGCCCGGCGCGGTGACGCCGATCTTCTTGCCCTTCAGGTCCGCCACGCTCTTGTAGTTCGGCATGGTCTTGTTGCTGACGGCCAGCACGATCTGCGGTGCGCGACCTTGCAGCACGAATGCAACGATGGGCTGGTTCTTGGCCTGCATGTTGATGGTATGCTCATAGGCACCGGAGACCACGTCGGCGCTACCGCCGACCATGGCCTGCAGCGCCTTGGCGCCGCCCGCGAAGTCGGAGATCTCGACTTGCAGGCCTTCATCCTTGAAGTAGCCGAGCTGCTCGGCGACCGTCAAAGGCAGGTAGTAGAACAGGTTCTTGCCGCCGACGGCGATGGAGACCTTCGGCTTTTCCAGCACCTGGGCGAACAGGTTGGTGTTGAACGTCAGGTAGCCGGCCAGGAACAGCGCCAGCGCAATGGCGAATTGCTTCAGGTTGAATTTCATGTGGTCTCCTCCGATGAACTTTGCTTTATCAAGGGCAGTTTTTCACTGCCTTCAAATGACCTTGTCTTGGCGCAACTGCGCAATTTGTGCGTCATCATACCCCAGCGAACGCAAGATTTCAGCGTTATGCTGCCCCAGCTCCGGGCCGATCCATTTGGTGCCGCCCGGCGTCTCCGACAATTTGGGCGTCACCGCCGGCAATTTGATCGGCGTGCCATCGGCGAACGCGTGCTGTTCGAACATGTTGCGCGCCAGGAATTGCGGATCGGTCATCATGTCGCGCACCGAATAGATCTTGCCGACCGGCACGTCCGCCGCCTGCAGGATCGCCAGCGCGTCGTCGATGGTCTTGCCGCTGCACCAGGCCTGGATGGCGCGGTCGATTTCTTCGGTACGCGGCACGCGGCCATCATTGCGCTCCAGCTGCGGGTCGTTGGCCATGTCGGCGCGGTCGATGGCCAGCATCAGGCGCTTGAAGATGGCGTCGCCGTTGCCGGCGATGACGATGTTCTTGCCGTCGGCGGTGGTGTAGGTATTGGACGGTACGATGCCGGGCAAGGCGCCGCCGGTGCGCTCGCGCACCACGCCGGCCTGATCGAACTCGGGCACCAGCGACTCCATCAGGTTGAAGACCGACTCGTACAGCGCGACGTCGACCATCTGGCCCTGCCCCGCCACACGCAATTCTCCATCCTTGCCGTTCCAGCGGCCGCCGGTGACGTCGCGGTGGCGCAGCGCCATCATCGCACCGATGACGCCGTGCAAAGCGGCGACCGAGTCGCCGATGGAAATGCCGATGCGCACCGGCGGGCGGTCCTGATGGCCGGACACGTAGCGGATGCCGCCCATCGATTCGCCGATCGCGCCGAAGCCGGGCAGATCCTTCAGCGGCCCGGTCTGGCCGTAACCGGACAGGCGCACCATGATGGTGGCAGGATTGAGCTTCTTCAGGTCTTCGTAGCCGAGGTTCCACTTCTCCAGCACGCCGGGGCGGTAGTTCTCGATGATGATGTCGGCTTCCAGCGCCAGCTTGCGCGCGATGTCCTGGGCCTGCGGGTCCTTCATGTTGAGCGTCAGACTCTTTTTGTTGCGCGCCTGCACCGACCACCACAGCGAGGTGCCGTCCTTGAGAACGCGCCACTGGCGCAACGGATCGCCCACGCCAGGCGCTTCGACCTTGATCACGTCGGCGCCGAATTCGGCCAGCATGCGCGAGCAGAACGGGCCGGCGATCAGCGTGCCGAGTTCAAGTACTTTGATACCGGCCAGCGGGCCGGGCGATGGTGTCGTAGTTGTCATGGGGAGAGGCAGGTTATTTCATCAATTCGTTCTTGTCCATCCAGGCCTGCACCAGTGCGGCGACCTGATCGGAATTGCGGTCCATCATCAGCATGTGGGAGTTACCCTTGATGCCGTGTTGCGGCAGGTCGAGCCGGTCGGCCACACCGCCTTGCGCACGCAGCGCCTGCTGAAATTTATCCGGCGCCACGATGTATTGCTTCCAGGACGTATTCTGATCGATGAAGTCACCCCACACAAACAGGAAGGGAATATTTTTCAACGCCGAGATATCGACCTTGTCGGGATCTGGTGCCCCGGATCCTTCGACCGCGACGACGGCTTTGATCTTGTCCGGCGCATGCAGCGCGGCGTTGATGGCGAAATTGCCGCCCTGGCTGTGCACGACGATCACGCAGGGGCAGACTTTTTGCACCAGGGCATCATAGGCCGCTTGCGTAGCAGGGTCGTTGCTGGCCCACCGCGGGATGCCCTGTTTGGAAAACTGGTCATAGGCGGCGACGGGAAACTGCGTGCCGGCATAGGCGACGCGTTTGGCCGGATCGCTATTGTAGGAACCTGCCGCACCGATACGGAACAGTTCCCAGCCTTCCTGCTTGGTGCGGAAGAACGGCTCGGTTTTGTAGACTTCGGGATAGCGCGACCAGGAGGCGCGTCCTCGTTCCACCGCATCAGTGACGTAGACGGTGTGGCCCTGCGTCAGGAAGAATTGCTGCCAACCTGGAGCGCCGTCCGGTTTGGTTTCCCAGGTCGTGCCGGCAAGGCCGCCGCCGTGCCACATGAGCAGCGGATAACGGGCGCGCGGATTTTTCAGTTTGACGTACTGGGCGTACATCTGGCCGGTTTCAAAGTCGCCGTTGGGATCGACCTTGCGCGGCGCGGCGCCTTCGGTAAACACGATCTCGCGCGAGGGCAATCCCGCCAGGGTCACTTGCCTGCCGCCGACATGAAAACTGCCGACTTCCGCTACCTCATAGCTGCCCTGCGTCGACGAGGCGGCACAGCCGGCCAGGATAGACGCCGCCATCAACACAGACGCCGGCAAGCTCAAACGGGTGATGCGACGTGAAAGAAATTGCATGTTTGTCTCCAGCATGGATTTGATAATCCTGGCGTCTGCTCTGCGACAGATCGTCCATCATGATGCGCTGAACAAAGCGGCGTCAAATGCTCAGGTAGCGCGTCGGTCCAGCATGGCGCGCGCGATGGTGCCGGCATCCACGTATTCCAGTTCGCCGCCGACCGGCACGCCGCGCGCCAGGCGGCTGACCTTGAGGCCGCGCGCCTTGAGCGTCTCGCTGATGTAGTGCGCGGTGGCTTCGCCTTCGTTGGTGAAATTGGTGGCCAGCACGACTTCGGCGACCACGCCGTCGGTGGCGCGGGTGATCAGCTTTTCAATGTGGATGTCCTTGGGGCCGACGCCATCCAGCGGCGACAGGCGTCCCATCAGCACGAAGTACAAACCCTTGAAGGTCAAGGTCTGCTCGATCATCAACTGGTCGCTCGGCGTCTCCACCACGCACAGGGTCGTGGTGTCGCGCTCGGCGTCCTGGCAGGTGTCGCAGATGACTTGTTCAGTGAAGGTGTTGCACAGCGCGCAGTGGCGGATCGTCTCTGCCGCCTGTGCCAGCGCGCGGCTCAGTTGCAGGGCGCCGTCGCGGTCGTGCTGCAGCAGGTGATAGGCCATGCGCTGCGCCGATTTGGGACCGATTCCTGGCAAGGTGCGCAGGGATTCCGTGAGCTGGGTGAGACTGGACGGGGTTTTCAATTTCGGTCTGAGGTATGCCGGAAGACGGATAGCGCTTCGGCCGTCATGGATGGAACAAATTCGGTGATTTCATATTCGGCGACACCGCCGATGTAGAACGGATCGGTTTCGATGATCGCTTCCACTTCGGCGCGATCGGTCGCATCGGCGATGATGATGCCGCCGCTGCGCGGGACCTTGCGGCCCGACATCAGGAACACGCCGTCGGCATACTGCTCGTTCAGGAATTGCTTATGCGCCGTCAGCAACGAATCGATTTCGCTCGCCGACTTGGTATAGGTAATCGAGATCACGAACATGATGCCTCCTTATGAAAGCAGCCTGCAAAATCATCGCAACTTGATTGTCGCGTCAGAACGGCATCTTGAAACCCGGCGGTAAAGGCATGCCCGCAGTCATGCCGGCCATCTTTTCCTGCGAGGTTGCTTCAGCCTTGCGCACGGCGTCGTTGAACGCGGCGGCGACCAGGTCTTCCAGCATGTCCTTGTCGTCGGCCAGCAGCGACGGATCGATGGAAACGCGCTTGACATCATTCTTACAGGTCATCACGACTTTGACCAGCCCTGCACCGGACTGTCCTTCGACTTCGATCAATGCAAGCTGCTCCTGCATCTTCTTCATGTTGTCCTGCATCGCTTGAGCCTGCTTCATCAAGCCTGCCAGTTGGCCTTTCATCATGGTCGTACTCCTTCTTAACTAAGTTGATTCATCTTGTATCAGCCGTGGCGGAAATGGCACATTCCCGCCGTCCGGCAATCAGGTTCTTACAATGGCCGGATCGATCCCGGCACGATGGAGGCATCGAATTCACGCATCATGACCTGCACGAACGGATCGTTGTGCATGGTTTGCTCGGCTTCGCGTTGCCGCTCGGCGCGATCGGCTTGCGCCCTGGCGTTGGCCGTGAGCGCCACCGCGCCGATCTCGGTTTCGACGCGCACGCTCTTGTTGAAACGCTCGCCGAGAACGGCCGTCAGTTTTTCAACATTGCCTGAGGCGCGCAGAGTTTCCACCGGAATGCGCAAATGAAAAACCACGCTGTTGCCGCTCTGTTCGCAACGCACCAGTTCGCTCTGCTGCGCCATCTGTGCAACCATCCCGCGCAACGCCAGATCGGCAGCCAGTTGGGGCCAGTTGCCGTCCCAATTCAATTCAGCGGCGATCTTGGCAGTCTGCGCCGCCATCGCCGGCGTCACCATGCTGGCTGGCGCGGCTGCGACAACGATGGCGTCGTCTGCAGCACTCACGATCGGCGCAGCCTGCGCGACGCTGGCTACTGCGTTGTTTGTTGAATACTGTTCAGTTTTTTTTTGAGCAGAGGCTGCTGCCGGTTCCTCATCCCACGGCGGCGGGGCCCGCTCGTCCAGTGCCGCCGGAACCGCAGAAGCAGAAGCAGCAGGAGCCGGCGCAGCGACTTCCGGCGCGGGCGCAACAGCTTGCGCCGCCGGACGCGGCGAGCTCTTGCCGGACGCGGCGCGAGCTGCTTCCAGCGCAGCCGCACGAGCAGAATTGGCCGGACCTGCAGGCGCAGCGGGAGCAGCTGCGGCTGGACGCGCAACCGGCGTGCTGGCGGTGGCGACTTGCGGTGCCGCACTCAAGGGCGCGACGGCTGGGTTCGGACGCGAAGGCGCAGCGGTCTGAGGCCGTACTGCCGGCGCCGGGGTGCTGCCTGCGGCTGCCGCATTGGCAGCCACCGGACGGAACGCCAGCATGCGCAACAAGGTCATGCTGAAGCCGGCATATTCGTCCGGCGCCAAGCCGAGTTCGTTGCGGCCGTGCACGGCGATCTGATAGAACAACTGTGCTTCCTCTGCGCTGAACTGCGACGCCAGGCGAATGATATCTTCACGCTGCGGCAAATCTTCAGCCAACGCCGCCGGTACAGTCTGCGCCAGCGCGATCTGATGCAGCAGCGTCGCCAGATCCTGCAGCGCAGCGTTGTATGACAAGCTGCGGGTGGCCATCTCATCAGCCACCGCGAGCAAGCCGCTTCCGTCTTGTGCGGCCAGCGCATCGAGTACGCGGATCAGATAGGACTGGTCAAGCGCGCCAAGCATGCCCTGCACCGCTTCCAGCGTGACTTTGCCAGCGGCGTAGGCGATTGCCTGGTCGGTCAGCGACAGCGCGTCGCGCATCGAACCGTGCGCGCCTTGCGCCAGCAGGCGCAGCGCCGGTGCTTCGAATTCAATGTTTTCCTGTCCGAGGATATTGTCCAGATGGCTGATGATGTGGCCCGGCGGCATCTGCTTCAGATTGAACTGCAGGCAGCGCGACAGCACGGTCACGGGAATTTTTTGCGGGTCAGTGGTCGCCAGGATGAACTTGACGTGTTCCGGCGGCTCTTCCAGCGTCTTCAGCATGGAGTTGAAGGCGTGGTTGGTCAGCATGTGGACTTCGTCGATCATGTAGACCTTGAAGCGCGCATTGGACGGCGCATAGACCGCCTGTTCCAGCAATTGCGCCATCTCGTCGACGCCGCGATTGGACGCCGCATCCATCTCGATGTAATCGACAAAGCGGCCGGCATCGATGGCCACGCAGGCATCGCAGACGCCGCACGGCTGAGCCGTGATGCCGCCATTGCCGTCCGGCCCCTGGCAATTCAGCGACTTGGCCAGGATGCGCGACAACGTGGTCTTGCCGACGCCGCGAGTGCCGGTGAACAGGTAGGCATGGTGCAGCCGTTGCTGTTCCAGCGCATGCGTCAGCGCCCGCACGACGTGCTCCTGCCCGACCAGCGTGTCGAAGCTGCGGGGGCGGTATTTACGGGCGAGGACTTGGTAGGACATAAACGTGGGTTACCTGCGTTGGTTCAGACGGGCATTTTATTCTATTTCGCGCCCGTCTTTGCCGACTATCGCCGAATTGCTTCGATTCCCCCGGCGCGTCACAGGGAGAGCCAAGCTTACTTGCGCCCGTAAGTATCGTCGAAGCGCACGATATCGTCTTCGCCAAGATAGCTGCCGGATTGCACTTCTATCATTTCCAGCGGGAATTTCCCAGGGTTTTCCAGCCGATGGGTGACACCCAGCGGGATGTAAGTAGACTGGTTTTCGGACAAGAGGAAGACCTCTTCGCCACGCGTGATGCGCGCCGTGCCCTTGACGATGATCCAGTGTTCAGCGCGATGATGATGCATCTGCAGGCTCAGCGCACACCCGGGATTGACGACGATGCGTTTGACCTGGAAGCGCTCGCCGCTGTCGATCGAATCGTACCAGCCCCAGGGCCGGTGAATCTTGCGGTGCGTCAGCGCTTCGCCGCGCTGCTGCGCCTTGAGGCGGGTGACAATGCTCTTGACGTGCTGCATCTTGTCCTTGTCGGCAACCAGCACCGCGTCCGGCGTTTCGACGATGACCATGTTATCGATGCCGACGCAGGCAACCAGTCGCCCCTGGGCGAACACCAGATTGTCCGCAGCCTGCTCCAGCATGACGTCGCCGCGCGTAACGTTGCCGGCGCCGTCCTTTTCTGACACCTGCCACAAAGCGTCCCAGGCGCCGACATCGGACCAGCCGGCTGACAACGGAATGATGCGGCCTTCGATGCCCAGATCGGGCGTATCGGCCAGCTTCTCCATCACGGCGTAGTCAATCGAGTCGGCAGGACACGCCTCGAACGCCGCCTTGTCGATGCGGTAGAAATCGTTGTCTTGCTTGCCGCCGTCGAAAGCGGCGCGGCATGCCTTGCCCATGGCGGGCTGAAAACGCTCAATGGCGCGCAGCCAGACGCTGGCGCGCATCATGAACAAGCCGCTGTTCCAGAGATAATCGCCGGAGTCGACGTACGTCTGCGCCGTGGCGGCATCGGGTTTTTCGACAAAACGGGCGATCGCATGCGCGCCGTCGACTTGCACGCCGCGCTGGATGTAGCCGTAACCGGTTTCGGGACGATCGGCGACGATACCGAAGGTCACCATGGCGCCGGCTGCCGCGTGCGGCACGGCCTGCCGGATCGCTGCCTGGAAGGCGTCAACGTCGCGGATCACATGATCTGCAGGCATCACCAGAAGAACCGGGTCACTGTTGTACTGCACCGCGAGCAAGGCCGCCAAGGTAAGCGCCGGGGCGGTGTTGCGACCGACCGGCTCAAGTACGATGTGATGCGTGGATCTTCCTGCCGCGCGCAGCTGTTCAGCGGTGATGAAACGGTATTCTTCATTGCAGACCACCACCGGCATCGGGGCCAACGCGTAGTCCTTGCCGCCGTCCTGAATGCGCAAAGCAGTTGCCTGCAACATGGTCTCGACGCCGATCAGCGGCAACAATTGTTTTGGATGTTGCTCTCGCGACAGGGGCCATAAACGGGTGCCGGAGCCCCCCGAGAGAATTACCGGTTGCAGATGAATCATCTAGTCAGTCGTTATGGTCGATATTCAGTGGGCCTGCCGCCCCACGACGTGAGCCAGCTATGGCGCTTCGCGGCGACGCTTTTTCTGTTGATACATCAAGGCGTCGGCGCTACTCATCAGGTCGCCAATCGTATCATGAGCAGCGGCATCATATTCAATCGCGCCAACGCTGAAGAGCAGGTCGTAGCCGCGCTTGCTGGTCTGATTATGCAGGTTTATCGCCTGTTCGAAATGTCCCAGCACGGCGGCGGTTTCCTGCGCACTGGTGTTGGTGAGGAACACGGCGAACTCATCGCCGCCCAGACGTCCGACCACATCCGACTCGCGGAAATTAGCGGCCAGGATATTGCTGAACGCCACCAAGGCGCGGTCGCCTTCTGCATGCCCGAAGCGATCGTTGATCTGCTTGAACAAATCGAGGTCAAAGTACAGCAGCGAGGCCGGCTTGCCGAGTCGTTTGCACATGCTCAGCGCATGCTGGGATAGCGATTCGAAACCGCGCCGGTTGGACAGCTTGGTCAATTCATCCATCGTGGCAAGGTGTACCGCCGCCATTTCCTGTTCGACCATGCGCGCCAGATCGCTGAGCAAGGCCTGGTCGTCGGCACCGAACTGGCGTGGAATGGTGTCCAGAAGGCACAACGTACCCAGCTTGTGCCCATGCGGGCTGTGAATCGGGCAACCGGCATAAAAACGGATGAACGGATCTCCCACCACCAGCGGATTGCCCCTGAAGCGTTCGTCTTCCAGTGCGTTGGGCACGACCATCACCTCATCGCGCAAAATGGCGTGCGAACAGAAGGAAATGTCCCGTCCGGTCTCGCAGGCATCCAACCCGACGCGCGCCTTGAACCACTGGCGCTTGGTATCGACCAGACTAACCACGGCCATCGGAACCGAAAAAAGCCGGCGCGCCAGCCTGGTCAGACGGTCGAACCGCTCTTCCGGCGGCGTGTCGAGAATCTGCAGCCCATGCAGGTCGGCGACGCGCGCCTGTTCGTCGACAGGAATATCAGCGATTTTCATCGGTCTCCGTGCCCAGTTGTTGATTGAAATCCAGCCCGCAGACCCGTGCGATACAAGCCGAGTCCTGGCCTGCCGAAAACCATGTGGGTACAAGCGCCGTGGCCCTGCTACCTCTGTTGCCCCATCTCGCACACAGGTCTACTATTGCCGGTCAAACAGTTTATTAGTGCTTTGTTGGTTGTTCTTCTATCTGCGACTGTAATGCCGATCACACGTCTTCGCAAGCATCCGCCTAGTCCGTATATAGAAGCAAACAAAAAACCCCGCGACAGCGGGGTTTTTCGATAACACGAGAATACTTTGCGGCGTCAGCCTTTGGCTGCAGCCGGTTTGTCCGCTGCCGCCTCTTCCTTGCCGTCCTTGCTCTTCTTGCCGAACGGCTTGCCCGCAGACTTGGCGGGTGCCACGGCCGATTTGCCGCGCGCCTGGCCGTTAACGGTCAGCCCGGCATCGGACAATTTGACGGCGCTCTTCTCACCCACGCCCTTGACGCGCGTCTCGAAGTCCGACCAATCCTTGAATTCGCCTTTTTTGCGTTCGTCGAGGATGCGCTTGGACATCGCCGGGCCGATGCCCTTGATGCCGTCCAGTGCGGCCTGGTCGGCTTTGTTGACGTCGGCCTGGGCAAATGCCAGGCCGGTGCTGAGGATGAAGGCGAAAACGGCTGCAGTAAGTTTCTTCAACATGGGTATTGTTCCTTTGAAAGGTCATCGTTAATCAGTGAAAGGGCATCTCAGCTGGCGAATTTCGGCTAGCTGAGAAATTTAACGATTCCCTGGAACAACAGTTGACGAAATGAAAACGAAATTGCGGTCGTATTAATTCTCCCTGCAAGCCCCCGGTTTTCGGAATTCCAGGGAGCCTGCAGTGAAAAATCGACTCAGAGTGCCAGTTCTTCGCGCGTGACGGTGGCCGTGCCGAGCTTGCCGACCACAATGCCGCCGGCCAGGTTGGCGATACGGACCGCTTCCTTTAACGCGACGCCGTTGCCGAGCATGACCGCCAACGTGGCAATCACGGTGTCGCCGGCACCGGAGACGTCGAACACTTCGCGCGCTACCGCCGGGAAATTGACGACCTCGTTGTCCTGATACAGCGTCATGCCTTCTTCCGAACGCGTCAGCAGCAACGCTTCCAGATCAAGCGAGCGGCGCAGATTTTGCGCCTTGGTAGTAAGTTCCTCTTCCGACTTCCAGTTGCCGATGATACGAATCAGCTCGGAACGGTTCGGCGTCAGGATGGACGCGCCCTTGTAACGCGCAAAATCATCCCCCTTGGGATCCACCAGGAGGCGCTTGCCAAGCTTCTTGCCGACGCTGATCATGTCGGCGACGTTGACCAGGCTGCCCTTGGCGTAATCGGACAGGATGATGACGTCGTAATTGTCGATCAGGGCGTTGAATTGCGTGAGCTTGTCGCGCAGCACGGTGTCGGTAGGTGCGTCTTCAAAATCCACGCGCACCAGTTGCTGCTGGCGGCCGATGACGCGCAACTTGATGATGGTCGAGATGGCGGGGTCGCGATTGAGGTAGCTGCTGATGCCAAGGTCGGTCAACAAACTTTCGACCACGGTGCCCGCCTCGTCTTGCCCGATCACACCCAGCAAGCCGGTCTGCGCACCCAGCGTGGCCGCGTTGCGCGCAACGTTGGCGGCGCCGCCCAGGCGTTCTTCGCGGCGCTCGACACGTACTACGGGCACCGGCGCTTCCGGCGAAATGCGGTTGACTTCACCGAACCAGTAACGATCCAGCATGACGTCGCCGACGATCAGGATGCGCGCGTCGTTCAAGGAATTCAGAATTGTCATCGGTTAACTCTTGGTAAGGATGGAACGACCTATGCCGTGGTATTCAATACCGGCATCAGCCATGACTTGCGGTTCGAACAAATTGCGGCCGTCGAAAATCACCGGCGCTTTGAGCTTGCTCTTGAGCTGCTCGAAATCGGGGCTGCGGAATGCCTTCCATTCGGTGACGATGGCCAGCGCGTCGGCGTCTTGCAGCGTGTCCATCGGACTTTCGCTGAAACGAATACGACTCAGAATACTTTGGTCATCATTGAAGTCCAGCGCCAGTACGCGTTTAGCTTCCTTCATGGCGACCGGATCGAACACCGCCACCGTCGCACCACGCTCGATCAGCTCGCCCAACAGCACACGCGAAGACGCTTCACGCATGTCATCGGTATTGGGCTTAAATGCCAGGCCCCAGACCGCGAAATGGCGGCCTTGCAGATTCTCGCCGAAACGCGCCACGATCTTCTTGCCGAGCACGTGCTTCTGATTGTTGTTGACCTGCTCGACGGCGCGCAGGATATGCAATTCCTGGCCGTAAGCGCGCGCAGTGCGCTCCAGCGCCTGCACGTCCTTGGGGAAACAGGACCCGCCATAGCCGCAGCCCGCATACAGGAAGCTGTGCCCGATGCGCGGATCGGAACCGATGCCATGGCGCACCGCTTCAATGTCAGCACCGACCTGATCCGCCAGGTTGGCCAGTTCATTCATGAACGAGATCCGTGTCGCCAGCATGGCGTTGGCGGCGTATTTCGTGAATTCGGCTGAACGTACATCCATCCAGTAAGTGCGTTCGTGATTGCGATTGAACGGCGCGTACAACTTCTTCATGGCGGCATATGCCTGCATGCCTTCGGGCGTGTTGTCGTGGCCGATGACGATACGGTCGGGGCGCATGAAATCCTCAACGGCGGCACCTTCCTTGAGGAATTCCGGATTCGACACCACCGAGAACTTCGCCTCGCTGTTGCCGCGATGCTTCAATTCCTGCGCGATCGTCGCACTGACCTTGCCGGCGGTGCCGACCGGCACGGTCGACTTGTCGACGATCACCTTGAAACCGGTCATGTGCTTGCCGATGTTGCGTGCGGCGGCCAGCACATATTGCAGGTCGGCCGAGCCGTCTTCGTCGGGCGGTGTGCCGACGGCGATGAATTGCACGTCGCCATGCGCCACGCTGGCGGCGACGTCCGTGGAAAACTTCAGGCGTCCGGCGGCGCGATTGCGCGCCACCACGTCCTCCAGGCCCGGCTCATGGATGGGAATGCCGCCGTTGTTGAGGATGTCGACCTTGTTCTGGTCGACGTCGAGACAGAACACGTCGTTACCCAGCTCAGCCAGGCAGGCGCCTGTAACGAGGCCGACATAACCGGTGCCAATGATGGTGATTTTCATAATATTCCTACAGATGCGAGTGCGTCGGCACTCTAGTTCATCACGTTCAGTTCTTCAGTCCGGCGTGGAGGATAGGTTTCCCAATGGTTGCAACCGGGGCAATGCCAATAAAACTGGCGCGCCTTGAAGCCGCAATGGGTACATTGGTAACGCGCCAGCTTTTGCGTATAGCTGTGCACCAGCGTCTTCACCACCGCAAGTTCCGGACGTATTTCCGCGGGCGCATTCAACATGCGTGCCTCGAGGAATTTGTCGAGGCCGAGCAAGGTCGGCGTACGGCGCAGTTCGTCGCTAACCAGTTGATTCGCGGCTTCCACGCCTTCCAGTTCCAGCACCGCCTTGAACACAACTTCCAGCAAATCAATCGATGGTGCCTCGGCCAGATAGGAGCGCAGCAGATTCAGGCCCTCCTTCATGCGTCCGACCGCCTGGTAGCCGTCCAGCAGCCGCTGCGCCACCAACGCCGCATGCGGCACGCTCTGATGTTCGACACGACGCCACGCCAGCAAGGCGGCTTCGACATCGCCCTTGGCCAGATACACGTCGCCCAGCAACATCGTGGCGCGCACGCTTTTGCGATCGGTCGCCAGCGCTTTTTCCAACAGGTTCATGGCCGCGTCGGGATGCGTATGCACCAACTCGTCTTCAGCCAGCTCGCAATAAAACTGCGCAATTTCCTTTTGCCGCCCGCCGGCGCCTGCAGCTTGCAGGGTTTCAGCGGCCTTGATGGCGCGCGTCCACTCTTTTTCGCGCTGGTAGATTTCCAGCAACGCGCGCCCCGCCTGGGCGCCATATTGGGTGTCGTTGAGCAGATGGAAGGTTTCTTCGGCACGGTCCAATAGCCCGGCCTTGAGGTAATCCTGCCCCAGTTCGTACTGAGCGTGTGCCTTGTGTTCGGCCGGCAGATCAGGCCGCGCCAACAGGTTCTGGTGAACCCGAATGGCGCGTTCGGTTTCGCCGCGCCGGCGGAACAGGTTGCCGAGGGCGAAATGCAGCTCCACTGTTTCGGGATCAAGCTTGACGATTTCGATGAAAGCGTCGATCGCCTTGTCGGGTTGCTCGTTGAGGAGGAAATTCAAACCCTTGAAATAGCCGCGCGGCAGCGTGCGCGACTCGGACAGCAATTGATTGATATCGACGCGGGCCGCGATCCATCCCAGTCCGAAAAAGACCGGAATGCCCAGCAGCCACCAGAATTCAAATTCCATATAAAACCGCGATCAGATGAGGTGCTGCGGTGGGACTACGCTGTCCGGCTGCGGCTGCTGAGTCTGGGCCAGCAACTGGGCTTCGCGTTCTTTCTGCAGCATGGAAAGACTCTTCCTTTGCTTCGACGCTTCACGACGATGGCGGAACACCAGCGGCGTCATCGCCAGCACGCCGAGAATGGCGCCGCCGACGAAGCACACCAGCAGCACCAGCACCAGCGGATCCGTGCGCTCGTAGCCGAGGAAGAAATGCAGCGTGATTTCCTGCGTGTTTTTCAACGCGAAGAAAAAGAAAAGAATAAAGAGGACGGCCGCAATCAGTCTTGAAATTATCTTCATGGCGCAAATCCTTTTTCGATGTATTGGCCACACCCGCAGGCACGGCGACAAGGTACGACTTGACCGCTCGCGCAGGAGGCGCGGCAGATGTGAAATTGTACGTGAAAAAAAACGGCATCCAAAGATGCCGTTCATTTTGTTAAGCGCTATTTACACTCTTACACTCATAGCACCCAACTGCTTCGCCGGTATCGCGGCGAAGCGTCAACTTAGTCTTCCTTGATGGGTTGCCCCACCATGGCGTCGACACGCTCCCGCAATTCCTTGCCAGGCTTGAAGTGAGGTACGCGCTTTTCCGGCACCATCACTTTGTCGCCCGACTTGGGATTGCGACCGATGCGAGGCGGCCTGCGATTCAACGCAAAGCTGCCAAAACCACGGATCTCGATGCGCTGGCCGGTTGCTAATGCATCCACCATGGCATCGAGAATGGTTTTGACCGCGTAATCCGCATCCTTGGCGACAAGTTGCGGATAACGCTCAGCCAGGCGAGCGATCAGCTCAGACTTGGTCATTATGCTCGACTGATCAGTTCTTGTTGTCGAGCTTTGCCTTCAGCAGTGCACCCAGGCTGGTGGTACCGGAAGCGGCGCTGGAGTCCGAAGACATCTTTTGCATTGCTTCCTGAGTCTCAGCGTTGTCTTTTGCCTTGATGGACAATTGGATGCTGCGTGCCTTGCGGTCGATGTTGATGACCAGCGCTTCAACGCTGTCGCCGACCTTCAGGTGAGTACCGGCATCTTCAACGCGATCGCGCGAGATTTCGGATGCACGCAGGTAGCCTTCGACTTCTTCCGACAATTGAATCACAGCGCCCTTAGGCTCGACCGACTTGACTGTACCGTTGACCAGTGCACCCTTGTCGTTCATTGCTGCGAAGTTGTTGAATGGATCGCCTTCCAGTTGCTTGACGCCCAGGGAAACACGCTCACGCTCGACGTCGATCGCCAGAACGACTGCTTCCAGTTCGTCGCCCTTCTTGAACTTGCGCACGGCTTCTTCGCCGGTTTCGGTCCAGGACAGGTCGGACAGGTGAACCAGACCGTCGATGTTGCCGGTCAGGCCGATGAACACGCCGAAGTCGGTGATCGACTTGATTGCGCCACGGACCTTGTCGCCCTTCTTGTGGCTGATCGCGAAGTCGTCCCATGGGTTCGGCTTGCATTGCTTCATGCCCAGGCTGATACGGCGACGCTCTTCGTCGATTTCCAGAACCATGACTTCAACTTCGTCGCCCAGTTGAACAACCTTGTTAGGCGCGACGTTCTTGTTGGTCCAGTCCATTTCGGAAACGTGCACCAGGCCTTCGATACCTTGCTCGACTTCGACGAATGCGCCGTAGTCGGTCAGGTTGGTGACCTTACCGAACAGGCGTGTGCCTTGTGGGTAACGACGGGACAGACCGGTCCATGGATCGTCGCCCAGTTGCTTGACGCCCAGCGAAACGCGGTTCTTCTCTTGATCGTACTTGAGGACCTTGGCAGTGATCTCTTGACCGACTGTGAGCACTTCCGACGGGTGACGCACACGACGCCATGCCAGATCGGTGATGTGCAGCAGGCCGTCGATGCCACCCAGATCCACGAACGCGCCGTAGTCGGTGATGTTCTTGACGACGCCGGTAACCACGGTGCCTTCCTTCAGGGTTTCCATCAGCTTTTGACGCTCTTCGCCCATCGACGCTTCGATGACGGCGCGACGCGACAACACGACGTTGTTGCGCTTGCGATCCAGCTTGATGACCTTGAATTCCAGGGTCTTGCCTTCGAAAGGCGTTGTGTCCTTGACCGGACGTGTATCCACCAGCGAGCCTGGCAGGAAGGCACGGATGCCGTTGGTCAGAACGGTCAGGCCGCCCTTGACCTTGCCATTGACAGTACCAACAACGATCTCGCCGGACTCCATCGCTTTTTCGAGCGAGAGCCACGATGCCAGACGCTTGGCCTTGTCACGCGACAGGATAGTGTCGCCGAAACCGTTTTCCAGCGATTCGATCGCGACGGAGATGAAATCGCCGACGTTGACTTCGAGTTCGCCGTTGTCATTTTTGAATTCTTCGATAGGAATGAAGGCTTCGGACTTCAGGCCGGCGTTGACGATAACGAAGTTATGGTCGAGGCGGACGACTTCAGCCGAAATGACTTCACCAGAACGCATGTCTTGACGTGACAGCGATTCTTCAAACAGCGCTGCAAATGCATCAGCGCCAGCGGCTCCAGGAGCCAGGACAGTAGTGGTAGACATAGAATTAAGAAAGGTGTTGGCCAGTATCCGGTCGCAACTTGCATAAATCAGACTGCTGGAGACGCATGCAAAAGGCGATGAATAATGGGTTTAGGTTTATCAACACTCGCCGGACTTTGCATCAGGCGAGCACCAATGGCGTTACAGAAACAACAAATAAAATTGCAGCAAAACTTATAAAGCCGCGTACCAGCTGAGTACCTGCCTGACCGCCTCATCGGCCGTCATGTCGGACGTATCCAGCAAATGCGCACCCTCCGCAGGCTTGAGCGGCGCCGACGCACGATTCATATCGCGCGCATCGCGTTCCCGCAGGTCCTTGGAGAGGTCTTCCATATTAGCAGGAAAACCCTTGTCAATCAATTGCTTATAGCGTCTTTGCGCCCTCGCTTCGACGCTGGCGGTCAAAAAGACCTTCAGGGGGGCATGCGGGAAGATCACCGTGCCCATGTCGCGACCGTCCGCGACCAGGCCCGGCGCCTTGCGAAAACTGAGTTGCAGGCCGTACAGCGCATGGCGAACTGTTGCCAGAACAGCAATTTTTGACGCCGTATTGCCTACTTCTTCAGCCCGGATGGCCTGGGAAACATCTTCATTCGCCAGGAAGATATGGCCGCCGTCGAAATGGCAGTTGAGATGCTCGGCACTCTTGGCCAGACCGTGCTCGTCATTCATTTCGATGCCCCGGCGGATCGCCGACAGCGCCGTCAGGCGATACAAGGCGCCCGAGTCGAGATAATGGAAGCCCAGCTGCTGAGCCACTCTTTGTGCCACCGTACCCTTGCCCGATGCGGTCGGGCCGTCAATGGCGATGACGGGAATATTTGCCGCGTTCATGGGAATCCCCGCTGTTTAGTTAATTCTTGGTTAATTCTTGCGAAACTCTTCGCTATCAAATCAGTGTCTGTTCAGCAATATGCTGGAACACGCGGAAATAGTCCGGGAAGGTTTTGGCCACGCATTTCGGATCATTGATGCGCACCTGCGTGCCGCGGCGCGCGGCACCATCCAGCGATGCCAGCGAGAAACACATCGCCATGCGATGGTCGTCGTAAGTGTCGATGGTAGCCGGTGTCAATTGTTGCGGCGGCGTCACGCTCAGGTAGTCAGCGCCCTCTTCCACGGTCGCACCGAGCTTGCGCAGCTCGGTCGCCATGGCAGCCAGGCGGTCGGTTTCCTTGACGCGCCAGCTGGCGATGTTGCGTAGCACGCTGGTGCCATCGGCATACAACGCCGCCACCGCAATAGTCATGGCGGCATCCGGAATGTGGTTGAAGTCGGTATCGATCGCTTTGAGCACGCCGTTCGACGACGCTTCGATCCAGTTGTCGCCCATGGTGATGGTCACGCCCATCTGGCGTAGCGCCTCGACGAAGCGCACGTCGCCCTGGATGCTGTCCTTGCCGACGCCTTCCACGCGGATCGGACCGCCGGCGATGGCGCCTGCCGCCAGAAAATATGAGGCCGACGAAGCGTCGCCTTCAACGTGAATGACGTCCGGACTTTGATAATGCTGGCCGGCCGCGATCGTGAAGGACTGCCAGCCGTCGCGCTGGACGTCCACGCCGAAGCGGCGCATCAGGTTCAGCGTGATTTCTATGTATGGCTTGGAAATAAGCTCGCCGATCACCTCGATGGTCATCGGTTCATCCCTGGCCATCAACGGCGCCGCCATCAGCAAGGCCGTCAGGAACTGGCTGGAGACATTGCCGCGCACCTTCATGCGATGGGCGTTGAGCATGCCGCGACGGATATGCAGCGGCGGATAGCCTGGGTTGCCCGTGTACTCGATACGCATGCCGACGTCATTGAGCGCGTCGACCAGATCGCCGATCGGACGCTCATGCATGCGCGGCACGCCGTGCAGCGTGTAGTCACCGCCGATCACGGCCAGCGCCGCCGTCAGCGGGCGGATAGCGGTGCCGGCGTTGCCCATGAACAGATCGGCCTGATGCACAGGCAGCACGCCGTCAACACCGTGCACGATGTAATCTTGGGTGCCTTCGACCTGTTCCCATTTGACGCCGAGTTGCTGCAAGGCCATCAACATTACCAGCGTATCGTCGGAGGCCAGCAGATCCATGATCCTGGTGGTGCCGCGCGACAATGCCGCCAGCAGCAGGATGCGGTTGGAGATGCTTTTGGAGCCGGGCAGTTTGACCGTGCCCTGGACGTGCGCCACGGGATTGAGGTCGATATGACGAGGATAGGAAGCTGGCTTCATCGGGAATAGTTGTCCGTGGTCGTTCTGTGGGTCATCGAAAATGAGATGGACATGCGGGCTCAGTCGCCGCCCTCTTTGCTCTGCCGCTCGGCGGTTTCGATTGCGGCAGTCCAATTGTGCCGCGCCTGCTGGGCATTCGCGTAAATTTTTTCCAGGCCGTCGCTGTCGCGCTCGACCAGCATCTTGCGCATGCGGATCAGTTGCACCAGATACGCGTCCAGCTCGTGCAGCAAGGCGGCGCGATTGGCCAGCGAAATATCACGCCACATTTCAGGCGACGAACCGGCAATGCGCGTGAAATCGCGGAAGCCGCTGGCCGCGTACTGGAACAGGATGGGCGCATGCGGTTTGGAAGCAATGTCGTCGACCAGCGCATAAGCCAGCAGGTGCGGCAAATGGCTGACCGAAGCGAATACCGCATCGTGCTCCTGCGGGCTGAGGCGATGGATGGTCGCGCCGCAGGCCTGCCAGACTTGCGTCACGCGCTCGACATCTTGCTCGGCATTTTCATCAAGTGATGTGATGACGACCTTCTTGCCGACATACAAATCGGCCAGCGCCGCATCGGGACCGTTCTGCTCACGGCCGGCGATCGGATGGCCCGGCACGAATTGGCGGATCTTGTCGCCCAATGCCTCGCGCGCTGCTGCCACCACATCCGCCTTGGTGCTGCCGGCATCGGTCACGACCGTGCCGGGCTGCAAATGAGGTGCAATGCTTGCCAGAATGGTGCCGGTCTGCGCCACCGGCGCCGCCAGCAAGATCAGATCCGCGCCCTGCACCGCATCGGCGACCGAAGTGCTGGCCTCGTCGATGATGCCAAGTTCTTTTGCGCGCAACAGCGATGTTTCGCTGCGGCCGACGCCGACCACATGCGCGACCGCACCGGCTTTTTTCAGCGCCAGCGCAAACGAACCGCCGATCAGGCCGACGCCGAAGACGACAATTTTCTTCACTATGTGCCGCCTCAACCCAGGATGGTTTTCAACGCGGCGATGAAGGCGGCGTTTTCTTCCGGCAGGCCGACTGTGATGCGCAGCCATTGCGGCAAGCCATAGTTGCCGACCGGACGCACGATAATGCCCTTCTTGAGCAGTGCGAGATTGACGCGCGCGCCGGCACCGTCATCGTCGCCAACCTTGACTAGCACGAAGTTGCCGTAGGACGGCACGTAGGTCAGGCCAAGCTCGTCGAAGGCCTGAGTCAGTTGCTTGTAACCCTGCGCATTAACCTCGGCGCTCTTTTGTAGAAACGCCTTGTCGGTGAGCGCGGCAACCGCGGCGGCTTGCGCCAGTGAATTGACGTTGAACGGTTGGCGGATGCGGTTGAGCAGATCGGTCACACCCGGTTGCCCGATCGCGAAACCGACACGCAAACCGGCCAGGCCATAGGCCTTGGACATGGTGCGCGAGACGATCAGATTCGGGAAGGTGCGCACCCAGTCAGTTGATTCGTATTGCAGGTCGGCCGAGAGGTATTCGTTGTAAGCCTCGTCAATGACCACCACCACATGCTGCGGCACAGCCTTGAGGAATGCCTCCAGCTCGGCAGCCGGCAAAAAGGTACCCGTCGGATTGTTCGGATTGGCGATGAACACCAGGCGCGTATCGTCGGCAATCGCCGCCGCCATGGCCTGCAGGTCATGGCCGAAGTCCTTGGCCTTGACTTCGATGGCGCGCGCGCCGACCGCTTGCGTAGCCAGAGCGTAGACCAGGAAACCGTATTGCGCGTACACCACCGATTGCTTGGGCTGCACGAAGGCGTGCGCCGCGAGTTCGAGGATATCGTTGCTGCCGTTGCCCAGCGTGACCCAGTCTTGCGGCACGCCGTACTTGGCGCTGATCGCGGCCTTCAGGTCGAAACCATTGGCGTCGGGGTAGCGACCGATGTCGGCCACCGCCTGCTGCATCGCCAGCCGTGCCGATTCCGGCATGCCCAACGGGTTTTCATTCGACGCCAGCTTGATGATCTTGCTCTCGTCGAGTCCGAATTCGCGGGCGACTTCGGCGATCGGTTTGCCTGCCTGGTAAGGCGCCAGTGCGCGCACGTATTCCGGACCAAATGGTGTGGACATGATGAACCTTCGAATGATTTATACGGTAAAGGGGTAAGAGCCGAGCAGCTTGAAGAACGCGGCGTTCTCCTTGAGCTCGGCCAGCGCCTTGGCGACTTTGTCGTCCTGCTCGTGACCTTCGAGATCGACGTAGAAATAATATTCCCACGCGCCCATGCGCGCCGGGCGCGACTCGAAGCGCGTCATCGAGACGCCATGCTTCGCCAATGGCGCCAGCAGGTTGTAGACCGCGCCGGCCTTGTTTGGCACGGACAGCACGATGGAAGTCTGGTCGCGGCCGGACGGCGCAGTCTGCAGGCGGCCGATGACGGCGAAGCGCGTGCGGTTGTGCGGGTCGTCCTGGATGTGCGCGTTGACGGTTTGCAGGTTATATTTCTGTCCCGCGATTTCACCGGCGATGGCGGCCACGGTAGTGTCTTCCCCGGCCATGCGCGCCGCTTCGGCATTGGACGCCACGGCCTGGCGTTCCACGCCGGGATAATTCTGGTTGAGCCAGGCGTTACATTGCGCCAGCGCCTGCGAGTGCGCGCAAATACGCGTCACGCCTTGCATGTCGCCGCCCTTGGTCATCAGGCTGTGATGCACCGGGATCGAAATCTCGCCGCTGATGCGCAACGTGGTTTGCAACAACAGATCCAGAGTGCGGTTGATCACGCCTTCGGAAGAATTCTCGATCGGCACCACGCCAAAATCGGCGGTGCCGGCTTCGGCATCGCGGAACACTTCGTCGATCGACACGCACGGCAGGCCTTCCACGGCATGGCCGAACTGCTGGTACACGGCTTGTTCGCTGAAGGTGCCTTCGGGACCGAGATAGGCCACCACGACGCGCTTTTCCAGCGCGCGGCAAGCCGACATGACTTCACGGAAAATGGTCTGGATATCAGTGCCCAGCAACGGCCCCGGATTGCGTTCGGCGGCCTTGCGCAGCACCTGCGCTTCGCGCTCGGGACGGAACACCGGCGCGTTGGTCTCAGCCTTGACGTGCCCGACTTCCTGCGCGACGCGTGCGCGCTGGTTCAGCAAATCGAGGATTTGCGCATCGATGGCGTCGATCTTTTGACGCAGGGGCAAGAGTTTATCGTCACTCATTGTGGTCTTTCTTGTTCAATCTCTATTCCAGCCGGCAGCGAGTAAATAGCAAATGAGTAGCAACTAAATGCTGCCAGCCCAAGCTCGGGCGAACGGATGCTGCAAAGCAAAGCTGGCTAGGCGCAGCGTCGCAGACAGTGCGCTAGCACGGCAAGGAGCTGCAACAACGCCAGATTTGCTTTGCAGCAGCCGTTCAGCGTGTGCGTTCGAAGTGGCGGAGGTACTCCACCAGCGCTTCAACGCCTTCTATCGGCATCGCGTTGTAGATCGATGCGCGCATGCCGCCGACCGACTTGTGGCCTTTCAGCTGCAGCAGGCCGCGCTCTTTGGCGCCGGCCAGGAATATCTCGTTCAATGTTTCGTCATGCAGGAAAAACGGCACGTTCATGCGTGAACGGCAGTCCTTCGCAATGCGTGTTGTATAAAATTCGGTGCTGTCGAGGTAGTCGTACAGCAAGTTCGCCTTGGCGATATTGCGGCGCTCCATCTCGGCCACGCCGCCTTGGCGTTTGAGCCACTGGAACACCAGGCCGGCGATGTAGATCGCATAGGTCGGCGGCGTGTTGTACATGGAGCCGTTGTCGGCGACGATCTTCCAGTCGAAGGCCGACGGGCAGATCGGCAAGGCGTGGCCGAGCAGGTCTTCGCGCACGATGACAATGGTCAGGCCAGCCGGACCGATGTTCTTTTGCGCGCCGCCGTAGATGACGCCGTATTTGGAGACATCGACCACACGTGACAGGATGTGCGACGACATGTCGGCCACGATGGGCGCATTGTCGGTATCGGCTGCGACGTCGGGCGTGAACTGGTATTCGACGCCGTCGATGGTTTCGTTGGTGCAGAGATGAACGTAAGCTGCGTTGCGCGAGAGCTTCCATGTGTCACGCGCCGGGATGCGGGCGAACTTTTCAGCTTCGGACGAGGCAGCGACGTTGACTTCGCAATAGCGCCGCGCTTCCTTGATCGACTTGGTCGACCACGAACCGGTGTTGACGTAGTCCGCCACGCCCGGGCCTTTGCCACGCAGGCCGGCGAGGTTCATCGGGATGATGGCGTTTTCGGCGATGGCGCCGCCTTGTAGAAACAGAATCTTGTAGTTGGCCGGCACCGCGAACAGCTCGCGCATGTCGCGCAAGGCCGCCTCGATGATCGACATGTATTCCTTGCCGCGATGACTCATTTCCATCACGGACATGCCGCTACCGTGCCAGTCCAGCATCTCGTCGGCAGCTTGCTGCAATACTTCTTTCGGTAGTACGGCCGGACCGGCGGAAAAATTGTAGACCATGATCTAGGTAGAAAATAATGAAAAGACGAAGCAACGATACAAGAACAAGGCCAAGAAAGACAGAAACAGACGATAGAACAAACAAGCGCAACAGGATGAAAATGACCGGCCATGAGCCGGTCATTTTCTGTTCAGCCCGAACTATTACGCAGTTGCGTCGCCTTCACCGGCGGCTGCATCGCCGCTGCCTTCGGCATCAATCACGCCTTCGACATCGCCGTCAACCTTGTCCTCCTCGGCGTCGGACTCCACCACGCGTTGCAGTCCGCTCAGCTTAGTGCCGTCTTCCACGGCAATCAGCGTCACGCCTTGCGTCGCCCGGCCCATTTCGCGGATTTCCGCGACGCGGGTGCGGATCAACACGCCCCCGGTGGTGATGAGCATGATTTCATCGCTGGCTTCAACCAAAGTCGCTGCAACTACCTTGCCGTTGCGTTCGCTGGTCTGGATCGCGATCATGCCCTTGGTGCCACGGCCATGGCGGGTGTACTCGGTGATCGGGGTACGTTTGCCGAAGCCGTTTTCAGTCGCCGTCAGAACCGACTGCTGTTCGTTTTCAGCGACCAGCAGCGCGATGACCTGCTGACCTTCTTCCAGGTTCATGCCGCGCACGCCGCGGGCGGTACGACCCATCGGACGCACGTCGTTTTCGTCGAAGCGCACTGCCTTGCCCGAATCGGAGAACAACATCACGTCGTGCTGCCCATCAGTCAGCGCAGCACCGATCAGGAAGTCGCCCTCATCGAGGTCGACCGCGATGATGCCGGCCTTACGCGGATTGCTGAAGTCGGACAGCGGCGTCTTCTTGACCGTACCAAGGCTGGTCGACATGAAGACGTAACGGTCTTCGGGGAAGACACGGTTCTCGCCCGACAACGGCAGGACCACGGTAATCTTTTCGCCATCCTGCAGCGGGAACATGTTGACGATAGGCTTGCCGCGCGAATTGCGCGAGCCCTGCGGCACTTCCCAGACCTTGAGCCAGTACAGGCGGCCGCGGTTGGAGAAGCACAGGATGTAATCGTGCGTGTTGGCGATGAACAGTTGGTCGATCCAGTCGTCGTCCTTGGTCGCCATGGCTTGCTTGCCGCGGCCGCCGCGTTTTTGCGCGCGGTATTCGGACACGGGTTGCGACTTCATGTAACCCGAGTGCGACAGCGTCACGACCAGGTCTTGCGGCGTGATCAGGTCTTCGGTGCCGAGATCGGTGGCGTTGTGTTCGATGGTAGAGCGACGCTCGTCCTTGACGCCGATGCCGAAGTCGTTCTTCGCGGCCGTCAGCTCGTCGGTGATGATGGCGGTCACGCGCGCCGGCTTGGACAGGATGTCCAGCAGGTCGGCGATCTGTTCCATCACTTCCTTGTACTCATTGACGATCTTGTCTTGTTCCAGACCGGTCAGGCGTTGCAGACGCATTTGCAGGATTTCCTGCGCCTGGTCATCGGACAGCTTGTACAGGCCGTCGGTCTGGATGCCGTAATGCGCCGGCAGGTTTTCCGGACGGAAAGCTTCGATGCCACTGCTGTTTTCGGCGCCGGTGCGCGACAGCATTTCGCGCACCATGGATGAATCCCAGGCGCGCGCCATCAGCTCGGATTTCGCGATCGGCGGCGTCGGCGCCGCGCGGATGATGGCGATGAAATCGTCGATATTGGCCAGCGCGACCGCCAGGCCTTCCAGCACGTGGCCGCGTTCGCGCGCCTTGCGCAGTTCGAAGATCGTGCGACGCGTCACCACTTCGCGGCGATGCGACAGGAAGCATTCCAGCATCTGCTTCAGATTCAGCAGCTTCGGCTGGCGGTCGACCAGCGCCACCATGTTCATGCCGAAGGTGTCCTGCAACTGGGTCTGCTTGTACAGGTTGTTGAGGACGACTTCCGGCACTTCGCCGCGCTTGAGTTCGATCACCACGCGCATGCCCGACTTGTCGGACTCGTCGCGCAGATCGGAAATGCCTTCCAGTTTCTTGTCGCGCACCAGCTCGGCAATACGCTCAAGCAGGGCCTTCTTGTTGACCTGATACGGCAGCTCGTCGACGATGATCGCCGTACGGCCTTCTCGCCCGAATTCTTCAAAGTGGGTCTTGGCGCGCATCACCACGCGGCCGCGGCCGGTACGGTAACCGTCGCGCACGCCGGACACGCCGTAAATGATGCCGCCGGTCGGGAAGTCCGGCGCCGGGATCAGTTCAATCAGCTCGTCGATCGTGCAGTCGGCATTCGACAGCACGTGCAGCGCGCCGTTGATGACTTCAGTGATGTTGTGCGGAGGAATGTTCGTGGCCATACCCACCGCGATACCGGACGAACCGTTGATCAGCAGGTTGGGGATGCGAGTCGGCAGCACCGACGGCTCTTTTTCCTTGCCGTCGTAATTGGGATCGAAATCGACGGTTTCCTTCTCTATGTCGGCCAGCAATTCATTGGCGATCTTGTCCAGGCGGCACTCGGTATAACGCATCGCCGCGGCGCCGTCGCCGTCGATCGAGCCGAAATTGCCCTGGCCGTCCACCAGCATGTAGCGCAGCGAAAAGTCCTGCGCCATGCGCACCAGCGTGTCGTAAATCGAGGCGTCGCCGTGCGGGTGGTATTTACCCATGACTTCACCGACCACGCGTGCGCATTTCACGAACGGGCGGTTCCAGACGTTGTTCATTTCATGCATCGCAAACAGCACGCGGCGGTGTACCGGCTTGAGGCCGTCACGCACGTCCGGCAGAGCACGTCCGACAATCACGCTCATGGCGTAATCGAGGTAGCTCTTGCGCATCTCTTCTTCAAGGGAAATGGGGATGGTTTCTTTAGCGAATTGATCCATTGGCGAGTCGAGAGGTATTGATTTGAGTGGTTAAATCAGACCCGGAACCTGTTCATTTCGGGCAGCGACTACAAACGAAGCATTCTAGCACGCCGAGCCTTTGCAGCGCCGGTTTTAGCTCCCCGGCAATATGCAGCGGCAAGCACAAACAAATACGGGCAAAGGCGGCAATTGTGATTAAAATGCGAGCCTTCCGTAAAAAAATGACGTATCCCGGAAATCGCGACCGAAGCTGCATTTCCATCAGGCAAGCGGCAATGCAGCAGCCTGTCCCGTCCGTACCGTCGCAACCCGTTAACTAATATGTCTTATAAATTCATCGGCCTGCTTGGCCTGCTGCTGGGGGCCACGCCTTCCGCTCACGCCCAGAGCACCAACAATATTGCGGCAACACCGACCGCCGCCTACGGCCAGGACAATCAGGGCAGCGTCGCGCGCAGCCAATACGGCCTGTGCTGGCGCACCGGCTATTGGACGCCGTCGGATTCCCTCAGCGGCTGCGACGGAGAACTGGCGCCACCCATCTCCAGTCCGATTGCGCCTGCGCTGGTAAGCAATCCGGCGGCGATTACCTTGAGCACATCTGGATCAACCGACGTCGCAAGCTGCAATTTCGACGTCACACTTGGCGAAGGCCAGACGTTCAGATCCGGCAAGACGAGCTTGAACAAAGCGGCGCAACAGCGCATCCAGGAACAAGTCGTTGAGCGACTGCCCAAGTGCGGCGCAATTGATGCGATTGTGGTCACCGGTCACGCTGACCGGCTTGGCTCGCGGAAACACAATGATGAAACTGCCCTCAAACGGGCAGAAGCGGTCGCCGCGTTTCTGAAGAGCAAGAACGTTGCAGCACCGATCCAGATCGTTGGGGCCGGCAGCAGCGCGCCGGTTGCACAATGCGGGCAAAACCTTCCCGCCAGGAAATTGATAGACTGCCTATCACCGGATCGGCGTGTGGTTATTCACGTGCAAGGGTATGAAAAATAAGGTTTTTTAGCTAAAAATTGGCTTTTTTGGCAACAGACTGCGGCACTTTGCGAAGATAAACGTCTTGTTACCAAAAAACAACAGAGTGCTAAAAACGTTGATTGGACTATTTGGCAACGTTCGCTGATTGCACCAGCCTGTGGCAGAATGGCGGCTAAGTTCATTGCACGCCTCCCTGCAAAGTGGGGCATGTAACGACCTGAACACATGATATTATTCGTTTTTTTGATGTCGTAATTTTGTAGCGCAGTTTATCTGCGGATATCTCACCCGAGAGGAGAAACATGAACAAATTAGCAAAACTCGTCTTCGCTGCTGCGTCCGCAGCCATCGCTTTGTCTGCGACCGCACAGGAAATCAAGGACATTAAGGTTCGTCCGAACAGCCTGTACCTGCAAGACAGCCGCGACGTCGTTACTCGTAGCGGCTTCGGCCTGTGCTGGCAAACAGCGTTTGTCAACGGCCCATGCGAAGAAGCTCCTGCTCAAGCAGCTGCCCCTGCTGCTGCTCCAGCTGCTCCGGCTGCCGCTGCACCAGCCGCTCCGACATCGGAAAAAGTTACTTATGCTGCTGACGCATTCTTTGACTTTGACAAGGCAGTTCTGAAGCCAGCCGGCAAGTCCAAACTGGACGAACTGGTTGCAAACCTGAAAGGCCTGAACCTGGAAGTCATCATCGCTGTCGGCCACACTGACTCCGTCGGTTCCGTTGCCTACAACCAAAAACTGTCCGTCCGCCGCGCTGAATCGGTTAAGGCATACTTGGTTTCCAAGGGTGTCGAAGCCAACCGCGTCTACACTGAAGGCAAGGGCAAATCGCAACCAGTCGCAGACAACAAGACTGCAGCTGGCCGCGCCAAGAACCGCCGCGTTGAAATCGAAGTCGTTGGTACACGTAACAAGTAATACCAATACGCGATTTTCAATCGAGAAAAACCCCGCTCCGGCGGGGTTTTTTTATGGAAATCTGCTTTGCAGCGGACAGCATCAGGCGGCTTCGGCTATCATTCAGGCTATGAATGCCGATCCCCAAGAACTGCAAAAATTTAGCGATCTCGCCCATCGTTGGTGGGACCCCACTTCCGAATTTCGTCCTTTGCACGAAATCAATCCGCTCCGGCTGGAATGGATCAACGCCCGCGCCGCGCTATCCGGCAAGAGCGTCGTCGACGTCGGCTGCGGCGGCGGCATCCTGGCCGAATCCATGGAGCGCAAAGGCGCCAAGGTGACAGGCATTGATCTCTCCGAAAAAGCGCTCAAGGTCGCCGACCTGCACGGTATGGAGTCCGGCGTCCAGGTTCGCTACGAAAAGATTGCTGCAGAAGATCTGGCCGCGCGCGAACCAGGCCAATTCGACGTCGTCACTTGTATGGAGATGCTGGAACACGTCCCCGATCCCGCCTCCATCGTGCGCGCCTGCACGGCGATGGTGAAACCGGGCGGCCACGTATTCTTTTCCACGCTGAACCGTAATCCCAAGGCCTACCTGTTTGCCATCATCGGCGCCGAATACCTGCTGCGCATGCTGCCCCGGGGTACGCATGATTACGCAAAGTTCATCACGCCGGCTGAATTGGCGCGCTTCATTCGTGAAGCCGGACTGGAGCTCGATGGATTCAAGGGACTCTCCTACAATCCGCTGACCAAGCTGTACTCGATCAACCAGGACACCAGCGTCAATTACATGGTGGCGTGCCGCAAGCCGCTGTCCTGACTGCAATGACCGGCGGCGTCCTGCAGTGGACTTCGCCGGCAAACCGCAACAACTTCTGCTGTTGTTCCAACCGCCTTCACCGTGCCGACCATGCCCTTGAAACTACCCCGCGCCATCCTCTTTGACCTCGACGGCACGCTTGCCGACACGGCGCCCGACCTGGCAGAAGCCGTCAATCAGTTGCGCGCCGAGCACGGCCTGGAGCCGGCGCCCTATGAGCAGTTGCGCCCTGTGGCGTCGGCCGGCGCGCGCGGCCTGATCGGCGCCGCCTTCGGCGTCAAGCCGGAAGACGCCGCCTACGAAGACCTGCGCGTACGCTTTCTCAACAATTACGAAGCGAAGCTGGTCGTCAAAAGCAAACTCTTCGACGGCGTTCCCGACCTGCTCAAGCAACTGGAAGCGCTTGGACTGGCCTGGGGCATCGTGACCAACAAGGCATCGCGCTTTACTGACCCGCTGGTGCCGCAAATTGGCCTGGGCCACGCGGGATGTGTGATCTCCGGCGACACCACGCCACATACCAAACCCCATCCGGCGCCTCTGCATGAAGCCGCGAGCCGGCTGCAACTGGCTGCGCACGAATGCTGGTACGTGGGCGACGACCTGCGCGACATCCAGGCCGGACGCTCGGCCGGCATGCTGACCATCGCGGCCGCCTGGGGCTACTGTGGCCATGTCGAGCCGGCATCCTGGGAAGCCGACGCGCTGTTACACGATCCGTTGCAACTGCTGGATCTGCTCAAACCGCAATAACCGTCGTTGCCGTAGTTGAGTTACCTGTCGACGCCTTGCCGGCGCCGGCCATACAATTAAACGAAGGCGCATGCCGGTGGCGCACGCGACCTTCCTCACGAGGAACCGATCATGGCCAATCATCCCCGTCCTGCCTGGCAACTGCGCACCTTGCGCTGGTCTGCATACACCATCGCTTTCCTGCTCTTGCTGGCGCTGGTCAGCTGGCTCGCGTTGCCTTCGCTGGTCAAGAAAATCGCCATCGAACAAACGCAGGAAAAGATTGGCCGCAAGCTCGACATCGGCGAACTCAGTTTCAATCCTTTCCTGCTGGCATTGCGCGTGCATGACGTCACATTGTATGAACCTGACCAGAAGACTGCCGCATTCAGCGCCAGGGAACTGGTGGTCAATGCTTCATCCACCTCCGCGCTACGCCTGGCCGCCATCCTCGACGAAATCCAGCTGGTCGAACCCAAGGTCCATGTCGTCCGACTGAGCGACGAAGGCATCGGCCGCTACAACTTCTCGGACATCATCGACCGCGTGCTGGCAATGCCCAAGAGCGAAGGCCAGACCCTGTTCTCGCTGGCCAACGTGCAATTGCAAAATGGCGCCATCCTGTTCGACGACAAGGTCAGCGGCAAGACCATCGACATCCGCGCGCTCAACATTGGCGTGCCCTTCGTCTCCAACCTGCCGCGCAACATCGACACCTTCGTGCAACCGGTGCTGTCGATGACTGTCAACGGTACGCCATTCTCGCTCAAGGGCCGCAGCAAACTCTTCGCCAGTTCGCTCGACACCACGTTGGCGATCGACATCGACAAACTGGACCTCGCCAGCTATCTGCCCTTCTCCCCTGTTGCGCTGCCGGTAAAATTGGAAAGCGCAAAGCTTTCCACGCAACTGGACCTGACCTTCAGCCGCGACAAGGACAAACCGCAGATCGGCCTCGACGGCGACCTCACGCTGGCCGACATTGCGGTGCAGGAAAAAAATGCCGCCCCACTCATCAAGATCGGCTCGGTGTCCGCCAAAATAAACAAGCTCGATGTACTCAAGCTGAGCGGCGTGATCGACCAGATCGCCATCGACAAGCCGCAAATCTGGGCCGACATGAACGCCCGCGGAGAAATCAACTGGACCCGCATCGGCAAGAACGACACACGGGCCAAATCCGCAGCACCTGCGAAGAAGCCCGCAGCGACAACTCCGGCGACCGCAACCAAGACCGAGACGAAAGACGCCACCGCTCCGGCCATCACCATCCGCAAACTGCTGGTGCGTGACGGCAGCGTGCAGTGGACCGATGACGCCAACGCTTCGCCGCGTCAGACCGTCCATCTCGACAAAATCACCGTCGACGCCGAAGAAGTCTCCACGCTGGCCGACGCCAAACCGGCCAAGCTTGCGCTGTCGCTCACCGAAAACGGCAAGGGAGAAATCGGCTTCACCGGCGCCTTGGCGCCGCTCAAAGGCGAAGTCAACGGCACCGCGACCTTGAAGGCGATTCAACTGAGCGGCTACCAAAACTACCTCAATCGCTCGCTGAACGGCGCACTCAGCGGCCAGGTCTCGGGCAGCACCGAAGTGCAAATCGCAAACGGTCAGGTCAAACTCGGCAAACTGGGCGTGGAAATCGCTGATCTCAAGCTGTCGCCCAAGACCAAATCCACCACCGGCGTCATCGGCGCCAAAACTATCGCGCTTGACAACGCCACCGTCGACCTGCAGGGCCGCAAAGCCGAAGCTGACGCCTTCCGCATCGTCGGCCTCAATGGCGATCTGCGCCGCGATGCCAAGGGCGCATTGAACCTGCAAGACCTGCTGACGGCGCCGGGAAGCAAACCTGCGGCAGTCAACGAGCCGGCCAAAGAACCAGCCGTCGCATCCGCTGCACCGGCAAAGAAGCAAAGCGCCAATACTGCCACCACCGCCTGGCAAGCACGTCTGCGCAACCTGTCGATCAGCAACAGCAATATTTCCTACGAAGACAGCAGCGTGACGCCGTTACAGAAGCTGCGCGTCGAAGGTCTCGATCTCAAAGTTGACAACCTATCCAGCCAACTCGACCAGACCAGCAAACTGTCACTGCAAGCCACCCTGAACAAGAATGGCAAGCTGTCAGTGACCGGCCAGGCAGCGCCGCAACTGAAGACCGTGGACCTTGCGCTGGATGCGCAGAACCTGCCGATCGCGCCGTTCCAGACCTATTTCACCGACTACCTCAACGTCACGCTGACCAGCGGCACGCTCAGCACCAAGGGCAAGCTGGCGCTGACGCCGCCGATCAACAAACAGACGCTGGCGCTGCAATACAGCGGTTCGGCCAGCCTCAACAATTTCCGTGTGCTCGACAAGCTCTCTTCAAGTGACTTCTTGCGCTGGCGCACGCTGAACCTGCAAGGCATCAATGCCAAGATCGGCGGCAAACCGCTGGTCACGCTGGAAAAAATCGCGCTGTCCGACTTCTACGCGCGCGCCATCCTGTCCGACCAGGGCAAGCTGAACCTGCAGGACATTGTGGTCTCCAAGGAAGCGCCGCGCAGCTCGGTCACGTCGCCGGAAGCCAGCGCGGACAAGCCGTCGACCACCGTCGCCAAGACCACTACCTCGACCGCGCCGGTCACGCCCGCCGCGCCCGATCCCAATGCACCGGTGATCCGCATCGGCCAGACCGTCCTGCAAAGCGGCAACATCAACTTCACCGACAACTTCGTCAAGCCGAACTACACCGTCAACATGACCGGCATGGGCGGCACTATCGGCAGCATCGCTTCCGACAAGCCGCAACCGGCCACCATCGATTTGCGCGGCAAGGTCGACAACGATGCGCCGCTGCAGATCTCGGGCGCGCTCAATCCCCTGTTCAAACCGATGTTCCTCGACATCAAAGCCAGCGCCAACGGCGTCCAGCTGCCGCGCCTGACGCCCTACTCGGCCAAGTACGCCGGTTACCCGATCACCAAGGGCAAGCTGTCGATGGACGTGCAGTACAAGATCGAGAACGACAAGCTGGTGGCGCAGAACGACGTGCGGATTGAGCAGCTGACCTTCGGCGACCATGTCGACGGCCCCAACGTCACCAAGTTGCCGGTGATGCTGGCGGTGTCGCTGCTCAAGGATCGCGACGGCACCATCAACCTCAACCTGCCGATTTCCGGCTCGCTGTCCGATCCGCAATTCTCGATCGGCGGCATCATCATGCGCGTCTTCGTCAACCTGATCGTCAAGGCCGTGACGTCGCCGTTCGCGCTGATCAGTTCGATGTTCGGCAGCGGCGGCGGCGATGCCGAGCTCAGCTACATCGAATTCGAGCCTGGCTCGTCCGAGATCACCGCCGACATCCGCAAGAAGCTTGACACCCTCGGCTATGCCCTGCACCAGCGCCCGGCACTCAAGATCGACGTCATGGGTCGCGTTGATCCTGCTGTCGACGACGCCGGCCTGCGCCAGGAAGTCCTCAACCGCAAGATGCGCGCGCTCAAGCGCAAGGACGTCATCGAGAAGGAAGGCCAGCCAAGCGGCAAGGACGCCGGCCTGAGTGACGCCGACCGCGCCAAATACATGGAGAAAGTCTACAAGGACGAGAAGTTCAAGAAGCCGCGCAACGTGGTCGGCCTCACCAAATCCCTGCCGCCGGAAGAAATGCAGAAGCTGATCGTCGACAACACGCCGGTCACCGAAGACGACCTGCGCAACCTGGCCCAGCGCCGCGCAGACGTGGTGCGCAATTACCTGCAGGACCAGAGCATCATCTCGGCCGACCGCATCTTCCTGATCGCCCCCAAGCTAACGGCCGAAGGCATCAAGGACAAGGGCCAGGGCAGCCGGGTTGATCTGAGCCTGCAGCAATAGACGCGACTGCCGGCATCTTCAGTATTTCGCTGGTCTCAGGGGCATCAGACTTGTCTATGTCGGCATTTGAAGATGTTGATGATCAGCCCGACGCGTTCGTCCGGAGATGAAAAATGAATCCGTCGGAGACGGGACAGTCCGATAACAAGGAAACCGCCAAAACTTGACGTAAATTTGATCAACAACACAAGAACACTGCCGCCCTGGCACTAATATCAGAAATCAGCCATCTCGTCAGCGTGGACGGCCCCTCCCTAAAGGGATGTTCAGGGAATCGGCATATGAAAAAAAAATCAATTCTCCTTATCGATGACCATGCCCTTTTTCGTTGCGGCCTTCGCATGGTCTTGCAAACGGACCGCAGGAATGATGCGATCTATGAAGCTGACTCACTGGAGGAGGCGTTACAACTGTCCATAGACAGCCCCTCAGTACTTTTGCTCGATGTCCAGCTCCATGGTGTGAATGGCATAGACGGCATGTCCCTGCTGAAAAGAAAATGGACTGACGTGCCAATCATCGTCCTTTCAGCGGATACATCCGATGCAACCCGCCGCCAGGCCACATCTCGCGGAGCCCTTGCCTTCGTGTCCAAAGCGGACTCCGCAGAACATATCCTTTCCGTCATTGCCCGCGTTCTGGATGCACCTTCCGGTCCACAAGCGCAGGCCGTCGCTTCGCAAGAAAAATCGGCGCTGACGCCACGCCAATTCGAGGTACTGGACTTGCTGAGCCAGGGCCTGACCAACAAAGCAATCGGAAGACGCCTTGATCTGTCCGAAAACACCGTCCGGGTTCATGTGCAAGCAATTCTTACAGCCCTCGACGTCGACAATCGTTCGGAAGCCGCTTTTGCAGCGCGTCGACGCGGCCTCACCAGATGACGTAATGCGAAAATTTCTTGGTTTTCAAGCCGCAACAGAGGTGGAACCCGGCACCCGCCAGCATGTTCAGTCCGAGCAAATCAGACTTCTTCTCGGCAATCTTGGAAGCTCGGCCATTCCAGGCATTCTGGTTGCCATGCTCATGGTCTACGCGCTGCGCTCAAGTGCAGATTTGCAGTCACTCATTATCTGGTGCTCGTGCGTGGTCGTATCAAAACTGGTGGACGTTGCTGATGCGAGATTCCTGCTGTCACGGCCGATTCGCTTTGAACGTCTTGCGGCAATCCGCCGGCGCCTGATTTTCCTTCACGGACTGGACGGCGCCGCATGGGCCTCCCTCGCGCTGGTGGCCCTCGATACCGCCAGTCCGGGTGCCACTATCCTGATCATCGGGGTTCTTTCGGGCGTGGCAGGCAACTCGATGTCCATTCTTTCGCCGGTTCTTCCCGTCTTCATTTCGTTTTGCACCATCGAGCTCGGCGTATTGGCCCTCAGCATCTGGCAAATAGATGATCCTTCCCTGAAGATTCTCAGCGTTGCTGCGATTCTGTATGTTTTGACACTGTTGGTTCAGGCACGCAACAGCGCGCGGGCTGCCCAAGCAGCGATATCCCTGCGCTACGAGAACACGGATCTGATTCGTCGACTGCAGGCGGAGTCTGAACGCACTCAACGTGCCCTGAAACAGGAAGAGCTTGCCAATACGGCCAAATCAAAGTTTCTGGCGGCCGCCAGTCACGACCTGCGGCAACCGATTCACGCCCAAGGATTGTTCCTGGAGGTATTGGACGGCACCAACCTCACAGCACCGCAACGCGAACTGGTTGCCAATATCCGCAACGCCGCCAACAATTGCGCCGACATGCTGCACACCCTTTTGGACTACTCGCGCATTGAGGCCGGCGTTGTCGAGCCGGCATTGAAGCCATTTTCCCTTCAACCCCTGCTGAACAAAATCGAACAGGAGATGGCCCCTCAGGCTGCTGCCAAGGGCATCGTGTACCGCTCCCGGGAAACCCGCACCATTGTCACTGGAGATAGCTCCTTGACGGAATTTATATTGAGAAATCTGGTCTCCAATGCCATTCGCTATACCGAGAGCGGCGGCATTCTGATCGCATGTCGCGTTCGAGGAAACAAGACGTCGCTGGAAGTCTGGGATACCGGCATCGGGATTTCCGAAGAACACCATGAAAATATCTTTCAAGAATTTCACCAACTGGGCAACCCCGAACGAGACCATCGGAAAGGGCTCGGCCTGGGACTGGCAATTGCACAGGGCTTGTCTCGACTTCAGGGGTACTCGCTGCAGTTGCGATCGGTGGTAAATCGAGGGAGCGTCTTCACACTGGAAATGCCCACGTCCACCTTGGGCGTTGATAGCCGGGAGATTCAAAAAGCGCCATCCGGCACCTCTCTTCTGTTAGCGGGGAAATCCATACTTTTCATTGATGACGACCAGCGGGTACGGAACAGCATGGAACAGTTATTGAAAAGCTGGAACTGCATGTGTTTCAGCGTTGAATCGGTTGAAGAAGCGGAAGCAGCCGCGAAAGAACAAGATTTCGACATCGTGATCAGCGACTATCGACTGCGGGAGCAGCGCAACGGAACGGAGGCGATACATGCGGTACGACAAGTCTCAGGCCGGCAAATCCCGGCTTTGCTGATCACCGGCGACACTGCCCCTGCCCGGCTGCGCGAAGCGCGTTCAACCGGAATATCGCTGCTGCACAAGCCGGTTTCTGTATCTGCGTTAATCGACGAGCTCCTGCAAGTGCTCGACAGGCCATGAAAGCGACATGGGCATGCCTTCGATAGCGGTCCGCAGCCATGCCGCCAATTACCTAGCCTGGAAATCATGGCCCGCGTTTGGTGCTATACTTACTATCACTGTTTGGGGCCGACTTGGTTTCGACGTGGGTTGCAAAGCAGCGCAGGGCATACCGAGGACTGACTACCTCGTAAATACAATCAGACAAGATATAACTGCAAACGATAACTCGTACGCACAAGCGGCTTAATACCCGCTTGCTCTACACTACTTCTTCCTTGGGGTAGGCTGGTAAAACAGCAGTAGAGTCATTTACAAGGAATCGCTTTGAATCGGGTCACTTGGTTCACGGCTAAATCTAAGGTGACTCGCCTTAACGAAGCGTGCGCGTCCGCGTCGTTCGGGTTAAATCAAATGGCAGCGCTAAGTATGTAGAACTGTCTGTAGAGTGCTTGCGGACGCGGGTTCGATTCCCGCCGGCTCCACCACCAATACAAAAGGTCACCCGAAAGGGTGGCCTTTTTTATTGGTCATGCGCCAGAGATCTACTCCGTGCCCAGCACGGATGCAGGGGGCGTCCGGGGTTGCCTGAAGCACGGCTTCACGGCGGACGCGCCGGTTTGGCTTGCAAGCCAAACCGCAGGAGATTCCCGCCCTTGAATTACATCAGAGAATTGAAGAGAAATCAGCAGCGCACAACGCTTTCGTCGACGATACGCAGATCATCGGTTGTCTCCATTGCGACAGTGAACTCCGCCGCAAAATAAGCCGCCCGACGCGCTTCATACTCGGCGCGCAGCCTCACATAGCGCCGTTCCGCGACGACTTGCTGGAAAATAAACACCACGCCGGCCATCACCAGCGCAAGCGCGGCCAGCGTTGCGCCCAGAAATGGCGCAGTTGCAAATGAAATCATCGATTGTCCCCCCGGACAAATCCGCTTTCGCGGCACAACAACAAGTCTTTGTTTTGGAAACATTATACCCATCCGAATGTTTCGTGCGTATTAAAACTTTCTATGAAACAAGGACTATTTTTAGTTTTTGTCTTTTTACAAATACATAAAAATCCGCCACTTGGGCGGACTTTAAACAAGGCAGAAACGCCGGCAAATACTTGCGTCATGATCAATCAGGCGAACCTGAAAATCCGCTTCATGCAGGCACCGCAGGCAAACCATGCTCCACTCGCATGCGGTTCTTCGCCGCCAGCAACTCGGCGCCAAGGGCGTCGAGATCGATGCCGGATTTGCGCGCCTTGGGAAACATGTCGGTCTCCTCTTCTTCGACGTGATGATCGATCTGTTCGCCGAGAACCTTGATCTTGGCATCGAACATCGGATCGCCCGGCTTCAATTCGCCGAGTTGGCGGATCAGGTCCTTGGCGCCCTCATGCTCGACCTCCGCTTCGTTCATCAGATCGTCGTCGTCGATTTTCCGGCGCACGCGCGGATAAAAAATCTTTTCCTCGATTTCCATGTGGATCAGTAGTGCTCCGCAGACCTCTCGTGCGATCGCCATCTTCTGCTCGTCGCTGGCGTGGTCTTTCTTCTTTTCATATTCCTCGAACAGTTCTTTGGCTTCCTTGTGATCCGATTTCAGTAACGCGATGGCGTCTTGGCTAGTAGCGTTCACTTGTCTCTCCGATGGTGATAAGCGCACACATATGCGCCACGTCATTATTAAGCGGAGGAAGGTATGATGCGATCAGCAAATTCCTTCTCCTCATGTAGGCGCAGGGGAAGCCATATATGATCGTGCTTCCGTGCTCCGGCAGCACTTTCTCGCAACACCAACATGCCCGCCAACCAGCAAGCATCCTTCGCTGTCCGTGAATTGCCGTTCCAGCCGCCGCTCGACTGGGAACGCCTGTTGCGCTTCTTCGGCGGGCGCGCCACGGCCGGTGTGGAAGCAGTTGAAAACGGCGTCTACCTGCGTGCCATCGAATGGAATGGCGACCAGGGAACACTGGCCGTGTCGCGCCATCCCGACAAGGATTGCCTGGTCGCCGTGATCAACGGCAAGGCCAGCCGTCATGCCGACACACTGGTCGCGCCGTTGAGCCGGATGTTCGATTTGCAGACGGACATCAAACACGTCCGCAAACACCTCGCGACCGACCCATGGCTGACACCCCTGTTCAAGGCGGCGCCGGGCCTGCGCGTGCCGGGTGCCTGGTCAGCGTTCGAACTGGTCGTGCGCACCATCGTCGGCCAGCAAGTCAGCGTGAAAGCGGCCACCACCATCATCGGCCGACTGGTCGAACGCGCCGGAGAACGTATCGAAGGCCATGCACATGCTGCGACCGCATGGCGCTTCCCAACCCCTCAGGCGCTGGCGGCTGTCGATCTCACGGCCATCGGTATGCCCGGAAAACGCATCGCCGCGCTGCAAGGTTTTGCCCATGCGGTGGCGCAAGGCGACGTGCAGATAGAGGATCCGCAGGCCGACACGGCCGATCTGCGCAAGGCCCTGCTCGGCTTGCCCGGCATCGGCCCATGGACCGTCGAATACGTCGCCATGCGCGCGTGGCGCGACGCCGACGCTTGGCCTGCTACCGATCTGGTGCTGATGCAGGCGATCCTCCAACGCGACTCCTCGCTGATCAAATTGATGCATCAGAAAAGCCGTGCAGATATCTGGCGGCCGTGGCGTGCCTACGTCGCGATGCATCTCTGGAATGAGATCGCCGACCGCATGGGCCAGGCACGCGGAGGTTGAAATCGTCGCCTGCTCCCTGATGCAATGGACGGCGTCGGCGTCTACGCACGCGAGCCGTGCATGATCGCGGAAATGTTCCGGCAGCTGCCGGGCGGCGGAATTCATAGCGCCACGGCAGAGGAAACCCGGCCGCAGCTGCACATGTACGGCGGCTATCGCGTGCCGGTCTTCGACGGACCGCATCACCTGCCGGACGCGCTGGTGAAACACCTGCGCCTGCCGTGAACGATTAGTTCTCTGACAACAAATCATTTCATTTTTGTAGGCGCACCCGGCGGCGTTGCAAAATCAAGCCGGGAATTCTGTAACCTTCTGCAACCGTCGCGCTATTTGTCGTGCCGGACGCCGCCAACAGAATATAATGGCGCACATCTTTTGCACTACAGCTGAGGCCATGAGCTCCGAATTCCACCAACTCTCAGAGAAAGTCGCGCAACTCGCCGCAATGACGCAATCGCTGCGCCGTGAAAACGCCGACCTGCGTCTTAACGTTGCGGCACTGACCACCGAAAACGCGGAATTGTCGCAGCGCATGGATGAAGCGTATCAGCGCGTCGCTGCGCTGCTGGAAAAACTTCCGGTCGCAGCGCCGACACCGGCCGACAATGAAGAGGAGACCGCGTGATGCAGCTCAACGTTTCGATCATGGGCCACGCCTACACGCTGGTGTGCAAGGAAGATGAAGAAGCCACGCTGCGTCAAGCGGTGGCTTATCTTGATGAAAAGATGTGCGCCATCCGCGACACTGGCAAGATCAAGGGCAACGACCGCATCGCCGTGATGGCTGCGCTTGGCATCGCCGCCGAACTGCTGTCGACCCAACCGGGTGGCGACGGCTCGTTCGCGGGCCTGACGGTGGCGGAATGGAAGCAAAGCATCGCCTCCATGCACAGCGTGCTCGATGAAGCGCTGGCGCCGCAGGAAAAATTGTTCTGATCGTTCCCTGATTCGTCAGCCATCTTTCGTTTCCTTGCGCGCGTGCACGCATGCACGCGCTGCAAATTTCCTTCCGTCCTGTCCAGGCGTTGATCTGCAAGAAACGGATCAACACCGCATTTTAATGTGCACGGATGTTGCCGCGCGCGTATGAAAAATTTACACACGCTACAGAGTGAAAATACCTCCGATTTTTACGCAAAGGCTTTGACAAGAATCCCGAATAGAGTAGACTTAAGTCTCCTGCCGTGTTCGCGAATGCTTATATTCCTTGAACCATTTATGTGCACAGGCTGTGGGATTTTGTTTGGTGGGCGTGAGCGTCGCTAGTCCGATGAACCCGAAATTAAACTAACTGCAGCCAACTTGAACCGCTTGGTTCAGGATGCCAGCATAGCGGCACAGGCGGGACTGAATTACTAAAGCGACTGTAGAAATACAGTCGCTTTTTTTATGCCTGCGCGGGATGGAAATGTGAAATCGGAGAAAATGACATGCGCAGCAATGCACATGCCACAACTTCAGTCGTTGCGCTTTTTCGCTGCGGCCTTGCGTTCCTGGCCGACTTCTGCGATGGCATCCTGAAATTCGGTGACATCCTCAAAGCTCTTGTAGACCGACGCGAAACGGATGTACGCGATCTTGTCCAGGCGCTTCAACTCACGCATCACCAGTTCGCCGACCTGCCCCGACACCACTTCGCGAGCGCCGCTGGACAACAGCTTTTCCTGAATGCTCTGGATCGCCGCATCGACCGCTTCGGCCGACACCGGACGCTTGCGCAAGGCCAGCATCAGGCTGGCGCGCAATTTGGAAGGATCGAATTCGCTGCGACTGCCGTTCTTCTTGACGATGACGGGCATCGTCAGTTCGATGCGCTCGTAAGTTGTGAAACGCTTGTCGCAATTGGCGCAACGGCGACGACGGCGGATCGCATCGCCCTCTTCGGAGAGGCGCGTGTCCAACACGGGCGTGTCGTCATGATTGCAGAACGGACATTTCATAGAGGCAAGGTAGAGGCAAATCGAAGCAGACTACAGGTTGGATACCGGAGACCATCTTACTGCGCCTGCGGCTTTCGCAATGACGAAAGCCGCAAGATCAAACAACTACCGTATTACGTTGTTACCTTGCGTGCCGATCAGGCGGCATAGACCGGGAAGGCGTCAGTCAACTTCTTGACTTCGGCCTTCACGCGCTCGATGGTCGCCGCGTCATGCGGATTGTCCAGCACGTCGGCGATCAGGTTGGCGACCTTTTCCGCTTCCGCTTCCTTGAAACCGCGCGTGGTCATCGCCGGGCTGCCCAGACGGATACCGGAAGTCACAAATGGCTTCTCAGGATCGTTAGGAATACCATTCTTGTTGCACGTCATGTGGGCCGAACCCAGAATAGCTTCGGCTTCCTTGCCGGTCAGATTCTTCGGACGCAGATCCACCAGCATCACGTGCGACTCGGTACGACCGGAGACAATGCGCAGACCGCGCTTGATCAGCGTCTTGGCCAACACATCGGCGTTCTTCACGACTTGCTGTTGATACTCCTTGAACTCAGGCGACAGCGCTTCCTTGAAAGCCACGGCCTTGCCGGCGATGACATGCATCAGCGGACCGCCCTGGATGCCCGGGAAGATTGCTGAGTTGATGGCCTTTTCGTGCTCGGCCTTCATCAGGATCACGCCGCCGCGCGGGCCGCGCAGCGACTTGTGCGTGGTCGACGTGACGAAGTCGGCGTGCGGCACAGGATTAGGATAGACGCCTGCAGCGATCAGACCGGCGTAGTGAGCCATGTCGACCATGAAGTAAGCGCCGACTTCCTTGGCGATCTTGGCGAAACGTTCGAAGTCGATGCGCAGCGCGTAAGCGGACGCGCCGGCGATGATCAGCTTCGGCTTCTTTTCGCGCGCCAGTGCTTCCATGGCTTCGTAGTCGATTTCTTCCTTGTCGTTCAGGCCGTAGGAAATGACGTTGAACCACTTGCCGGACATGTTCAATGCCATGCCGTGCGTGAGGTGACCGCCTTCGGCCAGCGACATGCCCATGATGGTGTCGCCCGGCTTCAACATGGCGAAGAACACGCCCTGATTGGCTTGCGAACCGGAGTTCGGCTGCACGTTGGCCGCTTCGGCGCCGAACAGTTTCTTAAGGCGATCGATGGCCAGTTGCTCGGCCATGTCGACGAATTCACAGCCGCCGTAGTAACGCTTGCCGGGATAGCCTTCGGCGTACTTGTTGGTCAGTTGCGTGCCTTGCGCTTCCATGACTGCAGGCGAGGTGTAGTTTTCGGAAGCGATCAGCTCGATGTGTTCTTGCTGACGGACGTTTTCCTTCTGGATGACGGACCACAGTTCCGGGTCGACATTCGCGATGGTGTGATTCTTTGCAAACATGATTTCTCCAATGGATAAGGGTGCGCCTGAAGCACTTCAGCCAGTGACGCCAACCGCATACGAACACAATAGGCGATGCCGACTTGAAGACTTCCAAATCGAATGAGGGCCAGGGTGAATAAGGGAATTGCAGGCAGCCTCAATCGTACTTTCCATTCAGGGCTGCCCAGGCGCACGGCTAATGAAATCTCACGCTTCCCGATGGATACCCATCTTGTGCCGGAACAAGGTCCCGGTTTTTCGCCAGTCACGTGAGACGAAATGGTCTGCGCATTGTAAGGGATGCCTCCGGATTCGGCAAGAATTGCCTCCGGGCCGCCGCATGAAAGCGTTGCATCTCGCGCAGCGGCGCTTTGGGCTACAATTTCGGGTTATTGATGCAAGCATGCATCGTCCGACGCCAACAGGGAGAATGACAGATGATCGTTTTGATTACAGGTGCAACAGCCGGTTTCGGCGCCGAAATGGCGCGCAAGTTCGTCCAAAATGGCCATAAAGTCATCGCCACCGGCCGCCGCAAGGACCGCCTGGATGCGCTGGCCGCCGAATTCGGCGCCGACAAGGTGCTCCCGCTGGTGCTTGACGTCACCGACAAGAATTCGATCAAGAGCGCTCTCGCCTCGCTGCCGCAAGGCTGGCAAGACATCGACGTGCTGATCAACAACGCCGGTTTGGCGCTGGGTCTGGAGCCCGCCCACCAAGTCGCGCTGGAAGACTGGGAAACCATGATCGACACCAACGTCAAGGGTCTGGTCACGGTCACCCATCACATCCTGCCGAACATGGTCAAGCGCGGCACCGGCACCATCATCAACCTCGGCTCGATCGCCGGCGCCTATCCGTATCCGGGCGGCAATGTTTACGGTGCTACCAAGGCTTTCGTCGACCAGTTCACGCTGAACCTGCGCGCCGACCTGGTCGGCACCGGCGTGCGCGCCACCAACCTGGCGCCCGGCCTGTGCGGCGGCACCGAGTTCTCCAACGTGCGCTTCAAGGGCAATGACGCCGCCGCCGCCAAGGTCTACGAAGGCACCACGCCGCTGACCGCCGTCGATATCGCCGAAGCCGCGTTCTGGGTCGCCACGCTGCCGGCGCACGTCAACATCAACTACATCGAACTGATGCCAACTTGCCAAGGTTTCGGTCCGTTGAACATCAAACGCAGCCAATAAAAACGCTCCTCAATGTCCGATTCAACCAATAAAAACAATAGCAGCAACAGCGTCGAAGGCAGCAGCAACAACGACGCTTTTTCGTGGCCGGTCCGGGTCTACTACGAAAAAGCGTCGTTCGGCGGCGTCGTGTTCTATGCCAACTACCTCAAGTTCTTTGAGCGCGCGCGCACCGAATGGCTGCGCGCGCTGGGCTTTTCCCAGCAAGCACTGGTCGAATCGAGCGGTCTGATCTTCGTGGTCAAGAGCACCGCGGTGGACTACTTTGCGCCCGCGCGGCTGGACGATGAACTGAAACTGACGGTCGTGGTCGAACAGTTCCGCAACGCGTCCATGTCTTTTGTACAAGAGGCCTGGCGCCTTCAGGGAACAGAACAAACATTGCTGGCGCGCGGCCAAATCAAGATTGCCTGCGTCAATGCCACCAACTTCCGGCCCCAGGCCATTCCGGAAGAAATGCTGGCCCGCCTCAAGGGAAATTTATAATTCGACATCGCCACGCACGACCGCAGCGGCATCTTTACACCTGCCGCGGCGGGACTGAAAAATTTTGCACGTACAATTGAGCACCTCCGACCGAACCCGGAATTGAATCCCGTACTGAACCTCGACCCCCACACGCCTCCATGAACGTCACTCAAGATCTATCCTTCTTTGCCCTGATCACCAACGCCTCCGTCATCGTGCAGTTTGTCATGCTGCTGCTGTTGCTGGCCTCCGTTTTCAGCTGGACCTACATCTTCCGCAAGATGTTCACGATCAGCAGCGCGCGCTCCCAGACGGAAGAATTCGAGCGCTCGTTCTGGTCCGGCGGCAACCTGATCGCGCTGTACCAGGACACGCTGTCCAACCGCCGCAAGGGCGGTGGCCACGGCGGCGCGCTGGAACGTATCTTCCAGGCCGGCATGGGCGAGTTCAACAAGGCCAAGGCGCAAGTCGGCAAAGGCGCGACGATCGATTCGAGCGGTCTGCTCGACGGCGCCCGCCGCGCCATGCGCGCTGCTTATCAACGCGAAATGGATGCGCTGGAATCGCACCTGGCCTTCCTCGCGACAGTCGGTTCGGTGTCGCCTTATGTCGGCCTGTTCGGCACGGTGTGGGGCATCATGAACGCCTTCCGCGGCCTTGCCAACGTGCAACAGGCAACGCTGGCAGCAGTCGCGCCAGGCATCGCCGAAGCGCTGATCGCCACTGCCATCGGCCTGTTCGCTGCGATCCCTGCGGTGATCGCGTACAACCGTTTCTCGCACGACATTGACCGTCTGGCGATCCGCTTCGAAAGCTTCATCGAAGAATTCTCCAACATCTTGCAACGTCAGGCACGCTGATGGCAGGCTCATCCATGCGCGGGGGACGTCCCCGCAAGTTCAAATCCGAAATCAACGTCGTGCCGTACATCGACGTGATGCTGGTGCTGCTGATCATCTTCATGGTGGCGGCGCCGGTGAACGACCCGAGCGTCATCAACCTGCCGACCGCCGGCAAGTCGACCGTGCCGCCGAGCGAATACATTGAGATCGCGCTGAAACCCGACGCCAAGGCCACCATCAAGGTCAACGGCCCAAAGCGCGGTGAAACGCAGACCGCCTCCGGTCGCACCGACCTGACGCAAAAACTGCAGGCCTTGCACACGGACAGCCCGGACATGCCGGTGATGATTTCCGCCGACAAGGAAATCAAGTACGACGAGGTCGTGCAGGTTATCGCCGCAGCCAAGAAACTGGGCATCGCACGCGTGGGACTGGCAACGAAGTAATATGAGCACTCCTTACCAAGTACCGAGACAACCGGGCCGCTGGCGCGCCATCGCCCTGGCGGTGGTGGTGCACATGGCCTTGCTGGCGTTCCTCTGGTTCGGCATCAGCTGGCAGAGCGAAACGCCGCTCACCGTCGAAGCAGAAATCTGGGATCCGAACATCAAGGAAGCGGCCCCATTGCCGCAGCCGGCGCCCGAGCCGGAACCACCGAAGCCGACCCCGCAACCCGTGCCTGAACCCGTCAAGCCACCACCACCGAAGGTGGAAGAACCGCCCGTGGTGAAGCCTGATATTGCGCTCGAAAAAGAGAAGGAAAAGAAGCGCAAGGAAGCGGAAAAGAAGGAACGCGACGAGAAGGAAAAAGAAGCCAAGCTCGAGCGTGAAAAAGCCGATCGCCTGAAGAAAGAGAAACAGGAAAAGATCGACGCCGACAAGAAGCTCGCCAAGGAGAAAGACGAAGCCGAGGCCAAGAAGAAGGCCGAAGCCGACAAGCTCGCCGCCGAGAAGAAACAGAAGCAGCAGGCCGCCGACAACAAAGCCGCCGAACAACGCCGCCAGGATGACTTGAAGCGCATGATGGGCCAGGCCACCAGCGCAAGCGGCGGCACCGGTACGGCGGCGCAGTCGCAGGGTCCGCGCGGCGCGGCCGACTACGGCAACAAGCTGGGCGCGAAGATCCGCTCCAACACCATCTTCGACATGCCCGGCGAGCTGAGTGCAAACCCGGCGGTAGAATACACTGTCGAACTGCTGCCGGACGGTACGGTGCGCGGCATCCGCAAGAACAAATCATCCGGCATTCCGGGCTTTGACGAAGCAGTCCAGCAAGCGATCAACAAATCGCAACCTTTCCCTCCCGACAAGGACGGCAAGGTGCCGAACAGCTTTACCTTTAAACACTACCCGAAGGATCAGAACTGATGATCAAAAACTCGCGCACAGCATCGAACGCACCGCATGGTCTTCGCCGCCTCACCGGCGTTGCCCTGACCGTGATGGGTATCGCCGCCGCTTCCGCCGCACATGCGGAATTGCGCTTTGAAATTTCCGGCGTCGGCGCCAGCCAGATCCCGGTCGCCATCGCCGCCTTCCCGGGCGAAGAAGCCGGGCCGCAACAGATCACTTCCATCGTCAAGGCCGACCTCGCGCGCAGCGGCGTCTTCAAGCTGATCGACAACAGCGACTCGCTGTCGGACGCCTCCGCCATCAACTACAGCGACTGGAAGAACCGCGGCGCCAATGCGCTTGCGGTGGGCAGCGTGCAGCGCCTGGCCGACGGCCGCTTCGACGTCCGTTATCGCCTGTTCGACACCATCAAGGCGGCGCAATTGTCGGCGCTGTCGTTCGGCAGCCAGCCGCAATTGATCCGCCTCACCGCGCACAAGATCGCCGACGACATCTATGAAAAGCTGACCGGCATCCCCGGCATTTTCTCAACCCGCATTGCCTATGTGACACGTTCGGGCAAGGAATACCGCCTGGAGGTCGCCGACGCCGACGGCGAAGGCGTGCAAGTCGCGCTGCGCTCCAACGAACCGATCATTTCTCCTTCGTGGTCGCCGGACGGCGGAAAGGTCGCCTACGTTTCCTTCGAAGCCAAGAAACCGGTCATCTACATCCAGAATCTGGTGACGCGCCAGCGCACGCTGGTGGCCAACTTCAAGGGCAGCAACTCGGCCCCGGCCTGGGCCCCTGACGGCCAGCGCCTGGCTGTGGCGCTCACCCGCGACGGCCTGACCCAGGTCTACATCATCAACGCCGACGGCAGCGGCCTGCGCCGCCTGACCAACACCGCCGGCATCGACACCGAGCCGCGCTTTTCGCCGGACGGCAATTACGTCTACTTCACCAGCGACCGCAGCGGCGGCCCGCAAATCTACAAGGTCAGCCCGAACGGCGGCGACGCCCAGCGCGTGACCTTCGGCGGCAGCTACAACATCAGCCCGCGGATTTCCCCGGACGGCAAGACTTTGGCGTTTATTTCGCGCCGAGAGGGCAAATTCCAGCTTTACGCGCTGGATTTGACCAACGGTCAGGAACAACGCCTGTCCGACACCGTCAAAGATGAGTCGCCCAGCTTCTCGCCAAACGGCAAATACATCATGTACGCGACGGAATCAGGTCGTCGCGGGTCATTGGCCATCGTTTCCACTGATGGCCGGATCAAACAGCGCTTAACAACCCAGGTCGGCGATGTCAGGGAGCCAACCTGGGGGCCGTTCATGAAATAAACAATTATTCACATTCATTCACGACACAAGGAGTTTCACATGCGTACATTCAGTTCTTTTGCAATCGTTCTTTCGGCAGCCATGCTGCTGGCAGCATGCTCGTCCACCAAGCTGGACGACAAGAACGCGCCGGTTGAAAACCGTGCAGGCACCGGCGCCACCACCGGCGGCGCAGATCCACGCGCAGTCAACACCGTCAACGCCGGTTCCGACCCGCTGAACGACCCGCAAGGCATCCTCTCCAAGCGCAGCATCTATTTCGACTATGACAGCTACACCGTCAAGGACGAATTCCGCTCGGTCGTCGAAGCGCATGCCAAGTACCTGAATTCGCACAAGGATCGCAAGGTCATCATCCAGGGCAACACCGATGATCGCGGCGGCACCGAGTACAACCTGGCGCTGGGTCAAAAGCGTGCAGAAGCAGTCCGTAAGGCGCTGGTCCTGCTGGGCGTGTCCGATGCGCAAGTCGAAGCAGTATCGTTCGGCAAGGAAAAGCCGAAAGCCCTGGGCAGCGACGAAGCAGCATGGGCTGAAAACCGTCGTTCCGACATCGCTTACCAATAAGACTTATGCGCACTTCCCTGAAGACCGCGCTCAAGTCGTTTTCCGCAGCGGCCATGCTGGCCGCTGTTGCAAGCCTGTCCGTGTTGCCGGCAACGGCGAAGGCAGGCTTGTTTGACGACGATGAAGCGCGCAAGGCCATCCTCGATATCCGCAGCAAGATCGATGCCCTGCAAAAAGACGTCGCCAACAAGGCGGACAAGAACAGCGCGCTGAGCCTGTCCGACCAGAACGACCGCCTGCTCCAGGAAATCGCCCGCTTGCGCGGCCAGGTTGAAGTCCTCAGCAATGAGCTCGCCAACACGCAGCAACGCCAGAAAGATTTCTACGTCGATCTGGATGCACGCCTGCGCAAGCTGGAACCGCAAAAAGTCACGATCGACGGCAAGGAATCCAGCGTCGATCTGAATGAGCAGAAGACCTATGACGCGGCCCTGAACATGTTCAAGGGCGGCGACTACAAGGGCGCCGGCGCAGCTTTCAACGACTTCCTGAAACGCTATCCGCAGTCCGGTTATGCGCCGTCGGCGCAATACTGGGTCGGCAATTCCCTGTACGCTCAGCGCGACTACAAGGGAGCGATCGCCGCTCAGCAAACCGTGGTGAAGAATTATCCCGACAGCCCCAAGGTAGCGGACGCGATGCTCAACATCGGCAGCTCCTACGTGGAGCTCAAGGACAAGGCGGCGGCGAAGAAGACCTGGGATGCGCTGATTGCGAAGTATCCGGAAAGTCCGGCTGCGCAAACCGGCAAGGAAAAACTGGCGACGTTGAAATAGTTTTCCTACGCGTTTGACACGATTGATCGATTTTGCATATAATAGCGGTCTTTCGGGTCGTTAGCTCAGTTGGTAGAGCAGCGGACTTTTAATCCGTTGGTCGCAGGTTCGAGTCCCGCACGGCCTACCAGAAATATCAAAGGGTTACATGTTTTTGCATGTAACCCTTTTCTCTTTTTCAGACCTCATGCAGCCGTGATGTAACGCGCTTTGGCATCGCCAATCCATCCAATCTGGATGCAGAGGTTTGTCATTGATATCGACATCATCAGATCAGAATCGACGTAGCCAAGCGTGTAATTTATGTTCCGGCTGCATAGTGGCGATCGCTCTGCGAGGTCCGGCGCATCAGTGGATGCGCGCAGCGCTAGCTACGGTCTAAGACTATCCCGAATTGTCGCCACGGAAGCACGCAAGCGCTATCCATCCCTATAGAGCTGGCCGGCGTGCAAGCAACCCTTCCTGTGCTTTTCGGTTGGTGATTGCCACATAGGAAGGGAGCATGTCAGCGGTGACCAGCTCCAACATGATGCGGTTTTCTATCCAGAATTCGTATAGCTCAAATAGTTTGACTCCCGGTGGGCCTCGCCAAAAGTGCCTGACGCGCCAGCCCTCACGTGCGCCGATATGCTCAATGTCAGCACGGTCCACCGGCACAGAAACAAGAGCATGGAAAGCTGCACCAATCGCGCCGGAACCAGGCTCTCTTTCCTGGATGGAGCCACCATCTTCACCCGGCGCCAGGACTATGTTCTCTGGATAGACCTCAATGCCGGTACCTGCACTGTCCTCCGCATAGACTACCCAAGCTCCTCTGACAGGTCCTACGAAGGGCCCTGCATAGCCCTTCATCAACTCTGCAAGCACCTGTGCTACCCGCTGGGGATCCTGAGCAGGAATGGAAATATGGTGAATCATCTGGTATCCTGAAAAATAGTTCAACTAATTGACTAATATAGTCAATAAAACTGACCAATGTCAACTGCAAAAACATCACCCCGCCTGGGGGCTCTGCTGCGAATCGCTACGCTGACCATGACGGAGCAACTTGCCACCTGGCTGGCCTCATCGGAGTTCGCAGACCTCCAGCCAGTCCACTCCGCCGCCATTCAGCCCCTGTGGGAGCATCCTGAAGGTGCAAGAATCACCAGTCTTGCCAAGGCTTCCCGTATCACCAAGCAAGCAATGAGCATGTTGGTTGATCACTTGGAGCAGCGCGGATATGTTGAGCGTATTCCAGACATCCATGACAAGCGTGCAACCATTGTGCGATTGACGGCACGAGGAAAATCTCTGGCTGCTGCCGTGCGTACATGTTCAAAGCGAGTGGAAGAGGATTGGGCTGGCCACATCGGCGCCGATAGAGTCAAGGAATTAATCTCTATCCTGAGTTCCTTGAGGGAGTCATTGAATCGCTGACTCATGCTCTTATTTTTTTTGGTTCGGGGCCTTTCGAGCCGGCGTTTTGAATCAATCCTCCCCCTTCAGGTAACCGTTGGTCACGAGTCCGAGTCCCGCGCGGCCTCCCGGAAATTCAGCTGTAAAAATAAGCGGCAAGCAAAAGGGACTCAAGCAACTGGAGTCCTGTTTTTCATTTCCGATCATGCATCCATATCGCGATGCCCCGTCCACGCGGCATAAAGCCCTTCTCCACAACTGATCGGATCTTTTCAGAGTCGTGTTGTATGGCCGCCGTCTCACCAAGTTGGCATCGCAAACCGCCTATTTGGTGTCAGAATAGGCGTCGCCGGCAAGGTTTCTCCGGCGACAACCTGTCACTCGACCCTCCGCATGGCAAAAAGAATTACATCGCAAGAAGACAGCAATCCAGCCCGGGCCGTCACCAAGGAAGACGTCGCGCGCGTGGCCGGCGTGTCGCACATCACAGTGTCGCGCGTGATCAATTCTCCCGACAAGGTGGCGCCTGCCACGCGCGAGAGAGTCCAGGCCGAGATCACCCGCATGGGTTACATCCCCAACCTGCTGGCGGGTGGGCTGGCGTCACGGCGCACGCGCATTGTCGCGGCGGTGGTGCCGACCATCGGCCACTCGATCTTTGCGGAGACCGTGCGCGGCATGTCTGAATACCTGATGGCGCACGGCTACCAGCTGTTGCTGGGCCAGAGCGATTATTCCGAAGACATCGAGACCAAACTGGTCGAAGCCTTTATCGGCCGCCGTGTCGACGGCCTGGTGTTGACCGGCGTGCAGCATACCCCTGCGACTCTGCGACGACTCAAGACCTCCGGCATCCCGGTAGTGGAAACATGGGACCTGACTCCCGAACCGATCGACATGCTGGCCGGCTTCTCCAACTATGACGCCGGCGCGGCCATGGGCGATTATCTGGTCGCGCAAGGTTATCAGCGCATCGCCTTCGTCGGTGGCGAAGATCCGCGCGGCGTGGCGCGCCTGGCCGGCCTCAGCGCCGCGCTCAAGCGGCATCGCCTGCGGACGCCAATACGTATCACGGCGTCGCCGGGATCGTTCCTGCAGGGCGGCCGCGAAGCCATGGTGACGCTGTTGGAACAGCATCCCGACGTCGACGCCGCGTTCTTCAGCAACGACGTGATCGCCGCCGGTGCGGTACTGGAATGCGATCGCCGCAAGGTACGCATTCCGCAAGACATCGCCATTGCCGGTTTCGCCAATCTCGACATCGCCTCTGAAATCAATCCGCCGCTCACCACCGTCCACGTCAGCAGCCATCGCATCGGCGAGACTGCAGCAAGGATGCTGCTGGCGCGGCTGGGCGGCACAGACGCCGAGGCCGACACCGTTAGCGACCTCGGCTTCTCCATCGTGCGCCGCGGCAGCGCCTGAGCGCAGATCCGGCACTTCGCGTTCAGGCGTCTTCTTCGTAGATCACTCCGCGCGTCTCCGGCGCCATCAGCAGCGCCACCAGCGCGACGCCCCCCATGAATACCAGATAGCCGATGATCGGGTAATAGCTGCCGCCGTAGTATGCAAGCAAGCCCGTGGCAATGACCGGCGCCATACCGCCCGTGATTACCGACGACAATTCACGCGCCATGCAGATGCCGCTCATGCGCACGCTCGGCGGGAACAGCTCGGCGAAGAACGCCGCCTGCACCGAGAACATCGGATACAAACCGAACACGATCATCATCACGAAACCCGTGATGATCATCGGCGTCTCGCGCGTCTCCAGCATCATGAAGAACGGCCATGAACCCAGGATCATGACGACGATGCCGAGGATGTACACCGGCTTGCGGCCGATCCGATCAGACAGCATGCCCCAGAACGGATTGAGCAGCGCACCCAGGCCGGCGCCGATCAGCACCGCCACCAGGCCGATGCTGGCGTCGACTTTCAATTGCGCGGTCAGATAGGACAGCGCCCACACCTGGAAGATATAGCCCGCCGTGTTTTCGGAAAAACGTGCGCCGATGGCGATGAACAGATGACGGCGATGGTGTTTCCACACCGCCGAGATCGGAGACTTCTGCACGGCCTTCCTGGACTTGATCTTTTCAAACGCGGGGGACTCCAGAACGTACAGGCGAATGTACATGCCGACTGCCAGGCCGATGCTGCTCAGGATGAAGGGAATGCGCCAGCCGTAGTCCATGAAATCGGCTTCCGGCATCTGCCGCACCAGCGTGAATACACCGGCCGACAGCACCACACCCAAGGCCACGCCGACGCCCGGCCAGCTGGCGTAATAGCCGCGTTTGTTGACCGGCGCGTATTCGGCCGACATAGTGACGGCGCCGCCGAATTCCGCACCGGCGGCGAAACCCTGGATCAATCGCAACAGCGTCAACAGGATGGGCGCGGCAATGCCGATGCTGGCATAGGTCGGCAGGAAGCCGATCAGCGTCGTGCTCAGTCCCATCATCAGCAACGTGATCACCAACACATTCTTGCGACCAATGCGGTCGCCGATATGGCCAAACACGAAGCCGCCCAGCGGGCGCACCACAAACCCCAGCGCATACGAGCCGAATGCCGCCAGCGTACCGATCATGGGATCGAGCTTGGTGAAGAACAGCACATTGAAGACGATGGCGGCGGCGGTGCCATAGAGGAAGAAGTCATACCATTCGAGCGCGGTGCCGACCACCGACGAACGCAACGCGATGACGCGCTGGCGCTCCAGTCCGGCCCTCTCGCGGGCTGCGGCATTGCTGGCGTCGCGTTCAGTCGGATGCTCTGAAACGGACCCGAGGGCGTGGTCCGCATGCGGGCTGCTGGCGATTGTATTCATGCTGTCTGTCTCCTGTGGATGTCGGCGCCCTTGCCGGTCCCGTGATCATGGTAAATCATGGGAGCGTGTCGTGTTGTCTCGATCTACGCCCGGCGCGGCGCCGTGTACTCATTGATGGAAGCGATACTTCTCCTTGGCCTTGCTGGTTGAAATAAAAACGTGAAACCTGAAACTCATGCCGCAGCCCGTTCCGCTGCATCGCGTGCGCAGGCCTGCCACAGCGCGCGCACGCTGTCCTTCATGGCGCCGGCTTCCTGCCAGCGGTCCGACAATTCATAACCGTCGGCGCCGGTCATGGCGTACTCCGGCGGACCGAGTTCACACAGGAAAGTCAGCACGCCATCGGCCGGTGCGCGGCGACGCCAGCTGCGGAATCCGTATTCCCACCACTGCATGAACAGCGCCAGCCATTTCTGATGCTGCGGGAACGCCATTTGCAACTGGATCTGCTCGCGGCTGGCGACGCGGCCATGGAAGCCCCAGGCGTTGTCGATGATCCGGTGCATTAGCGCATGGTTCTCGTCCGAAATGGGCCAGGCGAATTCGCGCCCCACCACGTAATGCGACAAGTCGGCGGTAAGCCGCAGATCTGGAAAACGATCCAGCAACTGCAGCGTAAAAATCAGATCAGTGGTCATGCGATCGCGATGCGTCTCGATGTGCAGCGCGATGCCGGCGTCGTCGGCCAGCCGCCGCCAACCCTCGATGTAGGGAATGCATTCCTCCAGCGTGTACGGCCGCACGTCGGCCTGCAGGTTGATATGGTCGGCGCCGAACTCCTGCACGTGCTCGATGATGGGCTTGAGTTCATCGACGCTGCGCGGATAGCACTGCGCCTGCCAGCTCATGCCGTGTTCACGCAGGAAGGCGGTGACTTCACGCGCATAGTCGCGGTCAAAAAAGCGCACGCCGGCGCCGTCGAAACCGGCATCGCGAATCATCACGAGCTTCTGCTCCAGGGTCCATTCGTGGCCGTCGGGACAACGACGTTCCATGGCCCACAGGGATTGATAGACGCGTAGCTGTTGCATGGTATGCGGCCGGCTCAGGTGGAGACGGCTTGCGCCGCCGCGTCGTCGGTGACGTCGAAAAAACGCTTGCCGCTGGACGCCTGGTTCTCGTAAATCGACCCCTGGTTCAAGGCCGGCGGCAACGGCATGCGTACCGGTACATCGCGGAAGCGCGGCACGATGGTCGGGTCGCCGCTGAGCAGGCGCGAGTTGAATTCATCAAAATCCGCCACTCCCAACAAGGGGAAGGCATCCGCCGCACACACTTCATACAGCAGGAAATTGCGCGACATGGTCGAGCGGTTCTGCGCCGAGCCGTGCACCGCCCGCACATGGTGGAACGATACCGATCCCGCCTTACCCGTCACCGGCACCGCGCGCTCGAGATTGAGCCCGGGCGTGGCCGGATCGATGGCGCCGCAGAAGCGGCCGTCGGCATGGTGGTCGTAGGTCGGGCCGGTATGCGAACCGGGCACCACCAGCATCGCGCCGTTTTCCAGCGAGGTGTCGTCCAGCATCACACCCACCGCCAGGATGTCGTCATTGGTGTGCGGATAAAAAGCCCAGTCCTGGTGCCATTCAACTGGTGAACCGAAGCGCGGCGACTTCAGGTTGAGCTTGGAACTCTGCAATCTCAGTCCCTCCCCCAGCAGATCCTGCAGCACCGCTACCACCGGTTGAGAGCGGATGAACTCTTCGAACACAGGATGATGCTTGTGCGGCTGCTTGATGCGGCGCAGGCGCGGATCGGCGGCGCTGTGGCCATTTTCCAGATCGAAAACCTGAGTGTGGCTGTCGACCGTACGTGATTGCTCCAGCCATTGCGCGAGCGCTTCCTTCATCCGCTGCAGCGTGAAAACATCCAATAAACCAGGCACGACCAACAAGCCGTCGGTTCGGTATTGCTCGATCTGCGCAGGGGTCAGCATGAGGCTCTCCTTGATGTTGGAACGACAACGGCAAGCCAATCGGCCGCCTTGTCGGGTGTGTTGCAAAATCAATGTTCGCGCGAACATAGTAGGTCTGCAAAAATCCCGTGTCAACCTGAAAACCAGATAAACCTGCGAACTTCGATGGCGCACAGCAGCAGGGCGGGAGCGGAATACACCGTTGTTGGTACACGCCGGAAGATGCCCGGACAAGGCGAAAAAAAGCCCCCGGACTTCGCAGGCCGGGGGCTGAATCCAATTCAAGAGGGAGGAATTGGAGGAGACGGAATCAGGTTATCGCGACGCAGCATCGGTCACCAGCAGATTTACAGTCGGACACACTTTGAACACTTTTCTGACAGCCTGGTGCTGTTTAGCGTCATCAACTTTCTGTAAAAGTGTTTAACCGGCCTTGCTATTTGCTGATGCATGCACGACAATAGATGAGAATTATTCTCATTTGAAGGATTTCGAGATCGGGCACGGATGCACGTGATGCACATGACAAGCGCCTGTTGTTTTCTTCGGATGCGATGCGATCGGCGGCGAGGATATCTCTTGGATATCGGCAACCCGCCCCCACATGGGTCGGAATCAAGAATGCGGAGCATGCAGAACGAAGCTGCCAACCCATTCGCACCGGCCGCCGGAAATGAAGCCGTATAGAACACGAAGGAACGATCATGACGCATCTGCGCCCCCTCGACGATCAGCAACTGCCCAACCTGACCGACGTACAACGCATCGCGCTGCAGCCGCGCGCAACGCGCCTGCACGGTGAATTCGCACCGCTGATGCAGCGTCTCGCCACACTCGGCAACCTCACGGAAGTCACCAGCAACTCCTCTGCCCTGCTCGAGAAAGACAACGTCAGCGGCGCGCTCTACGTCAACAATGAAATCGAACTGGCGCCGGCAGAAGCCATGCATCTGCGCATTTTCTATCCGCAATGGGAACATGGCTACGCTCTCGAAGAACATGACGCCTGCAGCGGCGGCAAGCGGCACAGTCTGCAATTCTTCGACCGCTACGGCAGCATGATGCACAAGATCGTGCTTGGCGAAAACGGCGACGTCACCTCCTTCCGCCAATTGGTCAGCGACCACGCCGCAGCCGAGCAGCTTGCTCCGCACCTGATTCATCCGCTCAACAGGGACACTGAATCCGGCGAAGACAGCCTGAGCCAGATCGACGTCGACGCCCTGCGCGCCGAATGGGCGCACACCCATAATCACGAAGACTTCATTCAGCGCCAGGAAGCCTTCGACCGCCAACGGCTGCGCAAGCTGCGGCTGGCCGGCAAGGCTTTCGCCTACCAGGTCGCCAACGATTCCGCGCGGGTGATCCTGCAGCGCATGACCGAATTCGGCACGTCCATCATGGCGCAGGTCGGCAATGCCGGTATCGTCCAGGCTTACTACGGCAAGATCAAGAACATCCGGGTCAAGGATTCGCGCCTGAAAATCATGAATGGAGGATTCCGCATGCAGCTGCGCGAAGACCATATCGATTCGGTCTGGGTCGCCAAGAAGCCGACCACCGATGGCATCATCACCTCGCTCGAATTATTCAACCGCCAGGGCACGCATATCGCCAGCTTCCTGAGCAAGAAGTCCAACGGCCAGCCCGAACCGCGCGAATGGCGCGACGCCATCATGCGGCTGATGCCGATTTTCGGCGTTTGAAGCAGCCGCGCGGTCAATGACGGCGCGGCGGAAGAATTAAAATATGCATCTTCTATTTTGGGGAAATCACTCATGAGCGAACGTCTTCTCGTCATCCTGGCAGGTCTCAACATGTTCATCGCGGTCAGCGCCGGTGCGTTCGGCGCGCACGGTCTCAAGCAGATCCTCGACGCCGACATGCTAGCGATCTGGCAAACCGCCGTGATCTACCAGATGGTGCATGCGCTGGGCATGTTCGCGGTGGCGCTGCTGATTCCCAAGTTCGGTCCCGCCATCCTCGGCTGGGCCGGCAGCGCGATGTTCGTCGGCATCGTGATCTTCAGCGGCAGCCTGTATGTGCTGGCATTGAGCGGCGTACGCTTTCTCGGCGCGATCACGCCGATCGGCGGGCTGGCTTTCCTGGCCGGCTGGCTGCTGGTGGCGTGGGCGGCTTACAAGGCACAGTAAACCTTGCTGCAAACATGCAAAACAAAAAGGCCGGCAATGTGAATTGCCGGCCTTTTAATTTTGATCAACTTCTCTACAGCAAGCAGATCAGTGGAAGAACTCCGCGATCAGCGTGGCGCCGATGAAGGTGCCCGCGTTGGCTGCGAACGACACCAGCACGATGCGCCAGCCGAGCTTGCGGAAGGCAGGGATATCCTTGGCGATCGACAAGCCGGCGAAGGTCAGCATCGGCGTGATCACGGCCAGGAAGTTGATCTTGCCTGTGATCGCCGCAATCGACTCGGCCCATGGGCAAGCCGGCGAGGTCAGGAACATCGCCACCAACGTCACCCAGCACACCGCCGGGATCTTCTTGCCGGTCAGGTTGCACAGCAGGTCGCCGACCAGCACGGCGCCGATCATGATCACGATACAGCCGATCGACTCCAGCGGCGCGACCTTGTAGGCGATCCAATTGGCGATGATGGTCAGCACGCCGGCAAACACCCAGGCGCCGACGCGGCCGGCCAGGTTCAGGTCGGCAACTTCGGTATGGGTCTGTTCATGCAGCTTGTCGTCGGCTGCGGTGCTCGAGGACGACGTGGTGCGGCCGATGATCGGTTCCAGCACGCGATAGCCCCACACCGCCAGTGGCAGCGAAATGAACAGCGTGAAGTAGGTGCCGATGGTGGTCGTGATCAGGTTGCTGGCTGCGGCGAAGGTCGCCACGTCCTTGGCCATCTCCGGCGTCTGTTGCGCCGCAATGGCGCCCGCCGCGGCCGCCATCATGCTGCCCGAACCGACACCCGCGCCCATCGCCAGCGCGACCGGATGGAAGATGTTGAGGCTGGTGATGAAGCCGGCGAAGATCGCGATGAAGACCGCGCCGAACAGCGTGCCGGTGATGTACTCGGCCAACACGCCGCGCCCTTCTGGCGAGTTCATGCCGTAGCGTTCGCCGATGATCGCCAGGCTCGGTTCACGTCCGACCGAGAACGTCGCGCCGATGGCTTCACGCTTGATGCCCAGCAGCAGGGCCAGCGGCAAGCCGATCACGATGGTGCCGACGAAGTGGCCGAATTCCTGGAACACCAGGGCCCAGCCGGCGCCGATGATCTTCGGCAGCGAACTGCCGACCATCAGGCCGAGTTTGGCGACGAACAGCAGCAATGCCGGTTGCAGAATGGCGGCGGCGCGGAACTGCAGCGGCTGGGTCAACGCCAGCGGCCCCATTTTAGATTGCAGGCTGCCGATCACGGCGCCCATGATGAGCGCCCAGACCATCGGCAGGAGCACGACTTTGCCGGGCCCCATCTTGAACGCCACCGAACCGATCAGTTCGGCCACGACGAGGATCAGCACCGCATAGACATAGAGCTTCCATGACTGCAGTCCTGGCTGGATGACGGGTGTTGTTGTTGCGGATACTTGCATGTTTTCCCTCCGGATCTTGAGTCCTGCGTGCGAGGACTGTTCAAAAGCCGCATTGTGCGCGGCCCTCCCTGATACAGCTATTCTTTTTGCAACGATTTATGACGTTTTTTTGATCGCCTTCGTTGTCCGGCGTCAATCATGCCTTGCCCTGCTCCGCGCCGCAATGAAAAATGAAAACGTTCTCATCGCTCGGGAACAGGGCCGTCATCTGACTCGTGTCATCCGGTTCGCGTCATACATAGCCGAATGTCGCGGCAGGCTCCCTCGCCGTCTCGACCCATACGCTCTTGGTCTGCGTATATTCATACAGGGCTTCGACGCCGCTGGACCGGCCGTAACCGCTCTGGCCGTAACCGCCGAACGGTGAGGTCACGTTGATAGTCTTGTAGCCGTTGATCCAGAAGGTACCGGCGTTGATGTTGGCCGCCACGCGATGAGCGCGCGCCACGTCATTGGTCCAGACCGCGCCGGCCAGGCCGAAGTCGCTGTCGTTGGCGATGCGCACCGCGTCTTCTTCGGTATCGAATGGAATCGCCACCACCACCGGCCCGAAGATTTCCTGCTGCGCCACGGCCATGTCGTTGCTGACGTCGGCCAGCACGGTCGGCCGCACGAAAAATCCGGGCGCTGAAAAGTCTTGCTCCGCCGTCGCCAGCCGCGCGCCGTTGCGCACGCCTTCGGCGATCATGCCGCGCACGTGTTCGTATTGCTTGCGATTGGAGATCGGCCCGACTTCGGTCTGCGCATCGCCCGGCTGCCCAACCTTGATCTTGCTCGCGCCGCCGGCCAGCATGGCGACGAATTCGTCATACACCTCACGCTGCACCAGCAGGCGCGAACCGGCCACGCAGCTTTGTCCTGCCGAGGAAAAAATCGCGGCCTGCGCACCGAGGCAGGCGCGTTTGAGGTCGGCGTCCGCGAACACGATGTTGGCCGACTTGCCGCCCAGCTCCAGCACGCACGGCAGCAAGCGGCGCGCAGCGGCTTCGGCGATCTTCTTGCCGGTCTGCGGCGAGCCGACGAACACCACCTTCTTGACGACGCGATGGTCGATGGCGGCCTGGCCGACCGTATGACCCTGGCCGGCCAGTACATTGATCAACCCCTTCGGCACGCCGGCCTGTTCAGCCAGTGCAGCCACCGCCAGCGACGTGAACGGCGTCAGTTCGGACGGCTTCAGCAGCACCGCGTTGCCCATCGCAATCGCCGGCGCGACTTGCCAGCCGCAGGTGAAGATCGGCGCATTCCACGGCGTGATCTGCAGCACCGCGCCGACCGGCTCGCGGCGCGTGTAATTCAGATGCGAACTCGGCACCGGGATCACGTCGCCGTAAAACTTGTCGGTCCAACCCGCGTAGTACTCGAACATCTCTGCGACCTTGCCGACTTCGCCGCGGCAATCGCGGATCGGCTTGCCGGCGCTGAGCGACTCCAGCTGCGCCAGCGCTTCGGTGTTGTCGCGGATTTTTTGCCCGATGGCGAAGACGATACGACCGCGCGCTGCATGCGTCAGCTTCCACCATTCGGCCTGCGCCGCCAGCGCCGCTTCCGCTGCCAGCTGCACCACCGCTGCGCCACCGTCGCGATAGCTCAGGCTGTCGGCGCCGGTGGCCGGGTTCTGCAACACCACGGGCGCACCATCACCCTGCACCAGTTTTCCGCCGACATACGAGCCGACAAACTTGGCGTCCGGGAAGAACGGCGCGAACGCCGCCAACAATTGTTCTGCTTCATTCGATTGCATTCAAGACTCCTGATGATGTACGTGACTTATTTCTCGATGAATTGCACGATGCGATTGAAATCTTCGCCGTCGGCAGTTCCGGCCGCTTCTGCGCTGGCGGCCCACAGGCGACCGACTTCGCCCGACAGCGGTGCGGACGTGCCGAGTTCGTTCAGCAAACCCATCGCGAGGCGCAAGTCCTTGCGCATGAGCTTCATCGTGAATCCGGAGTCGAAGGTCTCATTGAAAATCCAGGTGGGATAGTTGACTTGCGTGACGCCGCTGCGACCCGAGCCGGCGTTGATGCCTTCGAAGATCTGTTGCGCATCGAGGCCGGCTGCGGCGGCAATGCGCGCGGCCTCGCCGGCGACGATCAGATGCGCGCCGCACATCAGGTTGTTGAGCAGTTTGGTGACATGGCCGGCGCCGACCGGACCGACATGCACGCGCTTGGCGCTCATCGCTTCGAGCACCGGCGTGACCGCCGCGACATCCTCCGCCGCACCGCCCAGCACCATGGTCATGGTGCCGGTGATGGCGCCCTTGGGACCGCCGCTGACCGGCGCGTCGATGAAGCGCACGCCCTTTTCCGCCAGCGCGGCTGCAACCTTGCGTGTGCTGTTGGGGTCGGCCGTGGTGGTGTCGACCACCAACAGGCCCGCTTTGGCGCCGGCAAGCACGCCGTCGGCGCCGAACACTACCGCCTCGACCACGTCCGAGGTCGGCAGCGACAGGATCAATACGTCGACTTCCGCCGCCAGCGCCGCCACGGACGCAAACGTGTTGATTCCCTCACGTGCAATGCTTTCCGCCGCCGCGTTAGCCGGATCGTAACCGGACACCCTAAAGCCGCCGCGTTGCAACGACAGCGCCATGCCGCGTCCCATGTTGCCCAACCCTGCCACACCGATATGTTTCATGCCGCTCCTCACTGGATAAGTCGTACGTCAAATCAGACGTATCCAGTGTGCAAGCAGCGGGAGTGAGCGTCAATTACATCGAAAAGCCAATATTGTTCTATTTATGAGAACACAGTATATGTCAGCTGGTGACCTGGAACGCCTGCATCAGCGAACTCGAATACGACACGAAACGATTGGCCGCCACCGACAGCTTGCGGCCCACTCGCGTGACCAGATGCACTTCCGCTACGGCCAGCACATCGTTTTCAAGCGGAATCGCGAACAACTCGCCCGCCGCCAGTTCCGTCGACACGGCGAAGCGCGGCAGCAGCGTCACGCCCAGTTCGGATTTGACGAAGTGCTTGAGCACATTGATGGAGTTGGTGGTGAGCGTGGGATTGAGTTTGATCTTCGCAGCGTATTCGGCCAGCGCCAGCAATTGCCGGGTGCCGTAGGACGTATGCATCAGCCCGACCGGATATTCGCTGAGCTCCTGCAAGGTGCAGGATTTGCTGTTGCGCAGCGGCGAGTTGGCGCTGACCACCGCCATCATCGGCTGCCGCTGCACCGAGCGCGAGACGATCTTGGGATCGGCGGGTGGGTTGTAGACCAGGCCGATCTCGGCGATGTCTTCGGCCACCATGCGCAGCACGTCGTTGGTGCCGGCGAGGTCGAGCGAGACTGAAATCTGTGGATGGCGCTCGCAGAAATACGTCATCGGCCGGCTCATGAAATCGCTCACGAAACCTTCGCCGATGACGATGCTGACATGCCCGCGCTTGAGTCCGCGCAGGCCTTGCAGTTTGGACAACAGGTCGGCCTGGTGGGCGCCTTGCTCGCGGTAGTAGTCGATCAGCAACTGGCCCGCTTCGGTCGGCACCACGCCGCGACGATGTCGCTCCATCACGGGAATGGCGATTTCCTGTTCGAGCAGCGTGATCTGGCGGCTCACCGCGGATGGTGCGATGTCGAGCTTGTCGGCCGCCGCACGCACGCTGCCGCACTGCACTGCTTCAAAGAAATAGACGAGCCGCTGCTCGCTGAGTTTTTTCATCGCCCTTCCCTGCCTGTTCTGTTTTGAGTTGCCTCAATTAGAACATTTTCCGGGAAATGATCTCAATGGACGAGAAAAAACTTACGCAGCAGCGCCGCTCAGCGCAGCCCTGACGAGATCGTCGATCTCGGTGGTGATGTTCGACAGCACACCCGCCACGACCGAAAATTCCTTGCCGGCCTGCCCCGCGCGCGCAGCCACGATGCGCGCATTGAAGGACACCATCTTGGCCTGCTTGGCGATGGTTTCGATGTCGGTCATGATGCCGCGCAACTGCTTCTTCATCAGCACGGCGTGTCGCTTCGATTGCTCTTCGTAGACGCTGGTGATCTGGTTCAGCACGCTCAACAGCGGCGTGGTGATGCGCACCAGTTCTTCCAGCAGCGCCGGCCCGTCGCGCAGGCGATCCTCAATGGCGTTGAGTGTGCGCTCGGCCAGGTTCATGAAGTAGACGATCTGCGCGTCGCCGTCGAGCTTGCCGAAATAGGCTTCGCGCACTTCTTCGCAAAAAATACCGGGCACTGTGTCGGAGCCTTTGACCAGCGCCGTGTGCGCGCCACGGAACAAGGCCAGCGCCTCGCGCGCGATCTTCGCCGCACCATCGTGGCCTTGCGACGCCAGCAACGCATACAACACCAGGCGCTGCGAGGTGAAGCGCCGGCGTCCCGACAGGTTGATCAATGCGCCGAATACTTCACCCGACAGCGGCTTGATATCGCCGCCGTTACCGCCATCTTCCTCGCCGGTTTCGCTGTTTTTCACCAGACTGATTTGTGCGGATGCCATCATGGCATTCCTTTCGTGTGAGTCCAGAAGATGTTTATGCGGCTTCCCTGGCCGGATGCGCCTGCTTGCGATACAGGAATTCCAGCACCGCCGTGCGGTACTCGGAATATTGCGCATCCTGCGCCAGCGCCACGCGTTCGCGCGGACGCGCCAGCCTGACGTCGAGGATCTCGCCGATGGTGGCGGCGGGACCGTTGGTCATCATGACGATACGATCCGACAGCAGCACCGCTTCATCGACGTCGTGCGTCACCATGACGACGGTCGACTCGGTCTTGGCGACGATCTTCAGCAACTCGTCCTGCAGGTGCGCGCGGGTCAGTGCATCGAGCGCGCCGAACGGCTCGTCCATCAACAGGACCTTGGGTTCCATCGCCAGCGCACGGGCGATGCCGACACGCTGCTTCATGCCGCCGGAGATTTCATTGGGACGCTTGCTCTCGGCCGCCGTCAATCCCACCAGCGCCAGCGCGGCGCGTGTACGGTCGCGCAGCTGGGTGCGATTTTCGGCGGCGCCGAAGACGCGCTCGACGCCGAGGAAAATGTTTTCGTAGCAGGTCAGCCACGGCAGCAGCGAGTGGTTCTGGAACACCACCGATCGCTCCGGCGACGGTCCGGCGATTTCGCGGTTTGCGCACAGGAGCAGGCCGTCGCTCGGCTTGAGCAGGCCGGCGATCAGGTTCAGCAACGTCGACTTGCCGCAGCCGGAGTGGCCGATCAGCGTGATGAACTCGCCCTTCTGCACGGTCAGGTTGATGTCGCGCAGCGCGTGGAAACTGCCCTTCTTGGTGTGGAACACCATCTCGACGTCATTGATGTCGATAAACTTATTGTGCATGTCCATGAGAATCCCCTGTTGCTTGGTTAAGCGTTAAGTCGTTGCATGGAAACCGAAATCAGCTGCTGACTTCTTCATACGTGAAGGCCTTGGCAAGCGCCACCAGCAGTTGCTCGAGGATCAGTCCGACCACACCGATCACCACGATCGCGATGATGATGTGCGGCACGTTCAGGTTGTTCCATTCATCCCAGACCCAGAAGCCGATGCCGACGCCGCCGGTCAGCATTTCCGCCGCCACGATCACCAGCCACGCGGTGCCGATGGCCAGGCGCACGCCGGTCAGCATGTACGGCAGCACCGACGGGAACAGAATCTTGGTGAGGATCTTCCACTCCGACAGGTTGAGCACGCGCGCCACGTTCATGTAATCCTGCGGCACGCGCTGCACGCCCACGGCGGTGTTGATGATCATCGGCCAGATCGAGCAGATGAAGATCGACCAGATCGCGGCGGGATTGGCCGACTTGAACACGAGCAGGCCGATCGGCAGCCAGGCCAGCGGCGACACCGGTTTCAGCAGGCTGATGATGGGACCGAACATGCCCGACAAGAAGCGCACGCGGCCGATCATGAAGCCCAGCGGAATGCCGACCAGCGCGGCCAGGCCGAAGCCGATCGCCACGCGTTGCAGCGACGCCAGCACGTTCCAGCCGATGCCCTGGTCGTTCGGACCGGTGCGGTAGAACGGATCGGAAAACAGCTTGATCGCCTCCTGCAAGGTCACCAGCGGCGTCGGGAAATTGCCGGTCTTGGCGGCGATGATCTGCCACACCAGCACCAGAAAAGCGAGGCCGGTCACGGGCGGCAATACCTTCATGAACCAGCCTGAAAACGGCAGGCTTCTCTTCGCTGCTTTTGCCTTCTTCACCACCGGAGCAGGAGCGGCAGCGGCGGTCTGTGCCGCCACAGGGGTTGGTGCGGCCGGTGTCGGTTTGTCGTTCATCATCGTTTCCATGACTGCGCTCATATCGATTCCTTCACTTGATCACTTGATGCTGCTGCAAAATGTCCTGCAGTTCTGCGGTCGAGCGGCTTGACTACGCAAGCACGCATGCACTCAAGCCTTGACCTTGAACGAAGCGGCGTAGGCCTTCGGATTCTTGCCATCCCATACCGTGCCGTCCATCAGCTTCGACGTACGCATCACGTCCTTCGGAATGCTGGTCTTGGTCATGGTCGCGGCGTCCTTGAACAAGTCGATCTGGTTGACCGCCTTGGCCACGGCCAGGTAGTCCGGGTCGTCCTTGAGCAGACCCCAACGGCGATGCTGCGTCATGAACCACATGCCGTCGGACAGGTACGGGAAGTTGACCGCGCCATCGTTGTAGAACTTCATGTAGTTCGGGTCGTCCCAGGTCTTGCCCAGGCCGTTCTGGTAGCGGCCCATGATGCGCTGGTCGATGACGTCCTTGCTGGTGTTGACATAGGACTTGTCGGCGATAACTTCGGCCATCTTGTTCTTGTTGGCCAGCGAGGCGTCGATCCATTTGCTGGCCTCAAGAATCGCCGCCATCATGGCGCGACAGGTGTTCGGATATTTCTTGGCGAAGTCGAGCGTGGTGCCGAGGACTTTCTCCGGATGGTCTTTCCAGATGTCTTGCGTCGTGGTCGCGGTGATGCCGACGCCGTCGACGATCGCGCGGTGGCCCCAAGGTTCACCGACACAGAAGCCGTCCATGTTGCCAACCCGCATGTTGGCCACCATCTGCGGCGGCGGCACGGTAATGACCTTGGCGTCCTTCATCGGATTGATGCCGTTGGCGGCCAACCAGTAGTACAGCCACATCGCGTGGGTACCGGTCGGAAAGGTCTGCGCAAAAGTGTATTCGCGCTTGTCGGTTTGCATCAGTTTGGCCAGCGACGGGCCGTCGACACCGCCCTTGTCGGCGATCTTCTTGGACAGTGTGATGGCCTGGCCGTTGTTGTTCAGGTTCATGAGCACGGCCATGTCTTTCTTCTGGCCGCCGATGCCCATTTGCACGCCGTAGATGAGACCGTAGAGCACGTGCGCCGCGTCCAGCTCACCGTTGGTCAACTTGTCGCGCACGCCGGCCCAGGAGGCCTCCTTGCTGAGCACGATCTTGATGCCGTATTTCTTGTCGAAGCCGAGCACCGAGGCCATCACGACGGAGGCGCAATCGGTCAGCGGAATGAAACCGATCTTCACTTCTTCCTTCTCCGGCTTGTCGGAGCCGGCCGCCCAGGCTCCTCCCGTAGCTAGTCCCAACATGCTCGCTCCCGTTGCAAGTCCTGCAGTCTGAATCAATTGACGACGCTTGAAATCCACTTCGTTCACAGCTTCCACGGCCTTGCTCGCTTGCTCTTTGAATTCCATCGCATTCCCCATTTCTTCGGCGGCAAATAAAAAAGGCGTCCCTTCGGCATGCACTGAGTCATGTCGAAAGACGCCTTTGTCTTGGATGGATCCGACCGCCATTGGCCGGATCGTTCATTGCGCAAACCTTGCGCTAATGCAGACGATTCAGCAAAGAGCGTGCCAAGGAGGTCGAGAAATGTGGGAAAGCCGCGCCGCTCATAGGTGTAGCGATAGTTCGGCGCGGCCGGATGGAAGGGAAAGCGAGGAGAATTGATGCTGCCGGCGGCGCACCGCCTTTGTGCTGCGCACCAATTTGGCGGTGCATGCACACCGCCGCGCCGCGAAAAAAATGTCAGCCGAGCAAGTCTTCGACATCCAGCAGGCGCTGGGCGATTTCGGAAAGTTTGAGGTTCTTGTTCATGGCCATGCTGCGCAGCTTTTGATAAGCCTCATCCTCCGACAGCTTGTGCCGGGACATCAGCAGGCCCTTGGCGCGCTCGATCACCTTGCGCTCGGCCAGTTTGTGCTTGGTGTCCGACAATTCGGTCAGCAGCTTCTGCTCCTGACGAAAACGCGCCAGCGCCACATCGAGCACCGGCTTGATGCGTTCGGCTTGCAAGCCGGCCACGATATACGCGGTGACGCCGGCCTCCATGGCGGCTTCCATGGTGCTGGTGTTGTCGTCTTCGGTGAACATGACGATGGGACGGCGTTCGTCGCGGGTGGCGATGACGATGTGCTCAAGCACGTCGCGCGCATCGGACTCGGCGTCGATGATGATCATGTCAGGCTGGAGCTGGGCGATCCGCTCCGGCAGATACAGGTCGGCCGGCAGCGAGGCGATGATGTTGTAGCCTGCTTCCAGCAAGCCGATGCGCAAGGCTTTGCCACGCTCGGCCTGCTCCTGCAGGTCGGTGTCGGTCTCATCATCGGCATGGTCGATGATGGTATTGACGACGACAATGCGTAGATTGCGTATGTGAGGTTCCAATGTTCGCCTGGACATCGTGAATCGCTTCTGAACTCGTTACGGGTCTGGGTGACTGTAGCGCATCCCGCACCGGACTACGCCGGTTTCATGTTGCCACACCTCCACGCTGCATGCCCTCCCGAATATCCCCGGATGCAGCGGGCGAATAGTAACCCATTTGGAAATGCTGCACACTTTCCATCATCTTGTGATGCATTTCCAATTGTGCGCCGCTGCTGCGCTTGTCAGCAATGAGCAAGCAAAAATCAAACCAGAAAATCACGACGTGACCACGTCGCCATGCCGCATCCCCTACTCCGCCACTCGCCTTTTCCTACAGGAAATTGAGGAAGACGCCTATCTACCGTACGCAAGGCGGTTGTTAACATCCATCGCATCAACTGTCTTTGTACATTGAACACCACATTGGATTCGCATCATCAGCCTGGAGGAGATTACCCATGTCACGTCGCATTCGTTGCCTGCCGGTTGTCGGCAAGTCCGTGCAGTTCGCTCGCTATTTTGCCGCAGGCAGTGCGCTTGCGCTGACGTCAGCGAGCGCGCTGGCCGACCCGTCACCGGCACTGGATCGCTTCAGCTTGTCGGCAGGCGCCTACTATGTCGACCCGACTTTCCGCGTCAACGCCAACTCGCAGTACGGCTCATACCAGTCCGGCGACATCGACCGCGATCGCACCGCTTTGCCGCGGGTGCGCGCCGAATTGCTGCTGTTCGACAGCCAGGGGCTGTCGTTCGACTATTTCACGTACAAGAAAAATTATGGCGGCGCCATCAACCGCACCATCCCGGTCGGCACCAGCTCCACGCTTAACGGCAACGGCGACGCCAACATCCAGGTTGACATGGCGTCGCTGGCCTACAAATGGTGGATCGGTCAAGGTAACGACGTGTTCGGCATCGGCCTGGGCGCCGGCTATTATCGCGCCAAGCTTGACGTCAACGCGTCCGCCACACTGAACGGCGCCGCCGGCACCTTCAGCGACAGCTATTCTGAAAAAACCTGGGCGCCATTGGTTGAACTCGGCTGGAAACACGCCTTCAGCAAAGACTTCCGTCTCTACGCGGAAGCCTCCGGCGTCAAGAAAAACTGGGGCAAGGTCACCGGCCACATTTATGGCGCAGCATTCGGCGCCGAATGGTATCCGCTAGCCAATCTCGGTATCGGCGCCGACTACGGGATCACCCGCATCAAGATCAATCGCGACGGCGGCGGCGCAATCAACGACGCGAATCTGGATATCCACCTCAAAGGACCTTCGGCTTACGTAAAGGTCCGTTTCTGACATGGACGTCATGCGGGATTGCCGCATGACGACGATGAACGCTGCAACCCTGCAGTACAACAAGGAGAACAACATGACACTCGGCACCATACTTCTGATCGTTCTTATCCTGATCCTGATCGGCGCACTGCCGACCTGGCCGCATAGCCGCTCATGGGGTTACGGCCCCAGCGGGATTGCCGGCACGATCGTCATCATCCTGCTGATCCTGGTGTTGCTCGGACGACTATAGAGCGGGAGTTTTCCCTGCGACGCAGGGCAAACAGGATATGATGGGCGGCGTTGCATCTTGATGGTGCAGCGCCGTTTATCATTTCTACCGGAGGAGTCTGCAACGATGACAAAAAATCGCCGACCACATCTGCTTCTGCTGCCGTTCCTGCTGGCTGCCGGTCTTGCCGTGCATGCGCCAACGTTTGCCGCCGAAGAAGACGTTTCCCAGGAAGATCCCGCACGCTGGTACCAGGGCGACGATACCGCCCGGCTGCATTACAAGACGCTGGTGAAAGAAGCACGCGCCGCCGGCGCCCAGGCCCTGCAGGAATGCAAGTCGCACAAGGGCGCGGAAGCCAAAGCCTGCCGCAAGGAAGCGCGCACCAACATGAACAGCGACCTGGCGCGCGCCCGACGCATCCTGAAGGCGCGCAGCGCGGCCGAATAACCCGGAGCTGCTTGCACATCCATCGCCGCGAGGAATGAAAAAAAGGGACCATGGGTCCCTTTTTTTCATTTCCGCAGCAGTGCCTGACTGCAGGGCGGTTACTTGCCGACCTGATTACCGATCACGCCGCCGACTGCTGCACCGCCGACAGTGCCGAGGGCGCTACCGCCGGTCAGCACTGCGCCGCCGACTGCACCGACACCGGCGCCAACAGCTGTATCACGGTCTCGTGCCGACATGCCGCTGCAACCGCTCAGGATTGTCAGGGCGCAGACAGTGATCGAAGTCACTGCGATTCTATGTGTTATTTTCATGATGACACCTCTTCAAAAAATGGTTGTTGCTGCGGGATGCAGCAGTCGATCTCAAGGACTCAAATAAAGAGCCGGTATTTTTTAGACCGTGTTCGGCGTGCTAGTTTCATGTCGATGGACTACGCAAACATTCGCTTACACTTTTTGCGTCACTGGCATCGCAGGAATGTTTTTTCAGGCCGGGATACTCATACACGATGACCGCATTGCGAATCGATTGGGGATGCTTGCGCTGGACCATGTCGAGATAGAGGAATTTCTTCTTGTCCGTACCGATTGCGGCTTTGGACTTTGCAGTATTCGCTTTGCCGATCGTCAGTGCCTGCGAAGCACTGCCGCCGCTCGTTGTTCCATCGGCGGCGAATGTGGGGGAACACATTATTGCGCCGGTCAATACGAGCAAAGCCACTGTCATTATTTTTTTCATAATCCCTCCCTCGACAAATCGCCAACATCACGACGCGGGAATGTTTAGATGGATAGATCAAAGATACCGGATCATCATGACAAAACCGGATTGCGCTCAACAGCCGTGCTTATCCGATTCTGCCGTAAGACGATTCCTACACGTCGCCTGAACCGGACATGAAAATGGGAGCCGGAAGCTCCCATTTGAGTAAGCGGCTTAACGATCCTTCAGCGCTTCCTTAGCGTCGCCGTAGCTCTTCTGGACAGTGCCGTCAATTTGCTTTGCAGCGCCCTTGACTTGCTGTTCCTTGCTATCGACCATTTCGCCGGCCTTTTGCTGAACCTTGCCTGCTACTTCTTTTGCCTTGCCTTGAACTTGATCTTTATTCATGATGGCTCCTGAAAGTGAAGGGACCAGTTACTGTCATCTGGAACAGTCACTGCACACATCTCCTTGAGTGGAAACGCGATGATTCATCTTAATCAGCAGTGCGATTCCAAGCCATAAGACAGGCCCGCTTTGCAGCGTAGGACAATGCGAAAAGAAAGAGTCAGGGGGAGGAATTTGACGGAGACCGGCCTGTAGCGTACGTACAGGCCGGGAGTTCAAACGTCGGCGACAGGCGCCAGAGGGAGACGTATGGAAATGATGGAGCCGTTACCTGGCGTAGAGCGGATGACGACATTGCCGCCGAAGAAAGTAGCGCGCTCGCGCAAACCGCGCAAGCCGTAAGTCTTGTTGTTGTCTTGGCGTTCCTGCGGAATGCCTACGCCATTGTCGCGCACCGTCAGCGATACCTGCTCCTCGTCGACGTCGAGGATGACGTCAACCTGGCTGGCATTGGCATGTTTGGTGACGTTGTTGAGCATCTCCTGCAGCATGCGGTAGATGGCGATTTCCATCTCGTGACCGATCGTCACGTCCTCGTCAGGCAAGCTGGCCTTGCAGGTGATGCCAGTGCGCTCCGCCAGTTCGTCGAGCTGCTCGGTGATTGCCGCCTTGAGTCCGAACAAGTCCAGCATATTGGGCCGCAGCTCTGTCTGGATGCGCCGCGTGGTGTTCACCAACGAACTCATCAATCCTTGCATGCGCGGCTTGCGCTCCTGCCATTTCTCATCTTCCGGCAGGATCTTGTAGACGCTCTCCAGGTGCATGCTCAGCGCCGTCAGCGAGGCGCCCATGTTGTCGTGCAGCTCGCGTGCAATGGCGCGCTTCTCTTCTTCACGCACGGTCTCCAGATGATTGGTCAATTCGCGCAGCAAAGCGGTGCGTTCGACCACGGTTTTCTCCAGTTGCGCTTCCCGCTCGCGCAGAGAATCTTCAGCGCGCTTGCGCTCGGAAATGTCTGTGCTGATGCCAATCACCCCCAACACGTTACCGGCCTTGTCGAACCAGGGCACGCGCGTGGATTGATAGGTGAAGATGCCATGCTGCAGATGCAGCGTCTGCTCGATCGTCTCCGGCAGACCGTGCGCCATGACACGCTTGTCGTCTTCATCGATGCGATCAGCCTCGTCCTGCTCTGCGAACAGTTCGCGGCTGGAGCGATACATTGCCTCCTCCCAGGTCTTGCCAACCTGCTGCAATAATGCCGGATTGGCAAACACCAGCAAGCCCTGTCGATTCTTGACAAAGATCGGCTCGCGGGTGCTGTCGCTGACGGCGGTCAGCAGCGAATTTGCCTCGGCCAGCTTGGCTGCGCTTTGCATGCGCGCACCGTATTCGCGGTCGAGCTTGCCGGCGAAACGCCAGAACACGAACACCACCAGCGCGCCGTCGATCAGCGTCAGAAACGGCAGCATCAGCTGATCGGAATAGAGTCCGCGCTCGGCTCCCTTGGCCACCAGCAAATTGAGCAACACGATCAGAAACAGCATTGACGGCAGCAGGCGGCGCAACATGTTGCCGCCTGGCGCGTGACCGATGATGATCGACATCAGGCGGTGAGACGGCCGCGCCATGAGCAAGGCTGCGCCGACCAACATGAAACCCAGGGCCGTCAGCAACGGAATACCGGTCGAATAGCGCAGAAAAGTCAGTTTGCTGATGCCGTACAGGTAACCAACCAGCGGAATGGCACTCAGGCCGATCAGGATGAAGGCAAGGTATTCCGACGGATAATGGCCGCCGCGGATGCGCAGGTCGAGCAATAGCAGGACCAGCGCTGTGAGCAGGAAACAACCGGCCGCCAGTGGATGGATTTCAGCGCCGAATGCGCTTCCCGCCATGGACAGCACCGGCAGCGCTGTGTGCAGCAACTTCACGCCGAACAAATTCTGCAGCAAGAAGCCTGCGCTCAGCAGCAACAGCAGCATGGCGAGCACGCGGGCCGCCAACCCCAGCTTGGGGCTGGTCTTGCCGACATTGAGACATTGCAGGTAAAGAGCGGTGCCTGAGAGGATGAAGCCGGCGGCCGAGCTGCCCTGCACGGCGATCAGATCGGACAGGATCTTGCGGTAACCGTCTTCGGCGTAGCAACTGACCAGCACCACGACGCCGAACAGCGCGATGATCATCGCCAGGCTCATGGCGGCGGTGATGATGCTGGCGAAATTGGCCTGCGTGGCGACGTAGTGTTCGAGCGAAGAGCTTTCGCCGATATCGTTTCTGACTGACGTCATGTGCATGTGCTGAAGCCCCTGATTTTTTCGTTGGCCGCGCAGCAAGACGCGGCGGCATGCATAGACATTATATTGGGTTGCAACACCGCGCCATGGCGATGTGAACGGTATGGGACAAGAACCGGATAGCGAAAGCTAAGCCGATGCGAATCCTTGCGACAAATTGTTTGGCCCCGATGCGCCGCGCCCGCTGATGCGTTCGATCAGGCTACGCAGTTTGGTGAACTCCGAAGACTTGTCAAAGAAAAACTGTACGCCGTATTGAACCCCTACGCGACGATAAGTCGAACTGACATGATTGCTGAAGATGATCTTGAGTTCGTCATGGCGGCGCTTGCCGGTACGCGCCAGCGATTGCAGCAGATGCATGCCATTGCCTTGCTTGAGCTGGATGTCGAGGATGAGCACATCGTAGTTCTCGTTTTCCAGACGCGCCATGGCATCCTGCTCGGTTTCCGAATAGCCGGCCAGAACCACGCCCGGAATCTCTGCGAGACTCTCAATAATGAGATCCCGCACGTCCGCCGAATCTTCAACAAGGAAGATCTTGAGCGGCGTATCCGGTGTATGCCCTTTCCGTTTCGCCAGTTCTTCCAGCACATCTTCCATGATAACTATCCAAAACAACTAACATTCAACAATAAATACGGCGCTCCGCCGTTCGTCTCCCGCCTCGTCATGTCCGTCCCGACCTGTAATCCTGCCGTCAGTCAATCAGGTTGTTCTTGATCGCGTAGTAAATAATGTCGGCGTTGTTCGCCATGTTCATCTTTTGCAGCACGCGCGAACGATAGGTGCTCACGGTTTTGACGCTCAGGCACAGTTCATCGGCGATTTGCGTCACGCCCTGGCCTTGGCCAAGCTTGTAGAAGATTTCATATTCGCGCTGAGACAAGGTCTCGTGCAGCGGTTTTTCGGAATCCACCGGATCCGTGGTGAGCAACTCTGCCACGCCGTAGCTGATGTATTTGTGGCCGCGCAGAATCGTATTGATGGCGCTGACCAGGTCGGTCGCGAGCGCTTCTTTTTGCACGTAGCCACTGGCGCCGCTGCGCAAGACCTGCACCGCATAGCGGCTTTCTGGATGCATGCTCAGCATCAGAACCGGCAGGGCGGGCTTTTCGCGCTTGATCTGTTTCAATACTTCGACGCCGCTCTTGTCCGGCATCGCGATATCGAGCAGGACAATGTCCCACTCCTGGGTACGTACCAGACGGATCGCTTCTTCCGCCGTGCTGGCTTCGCCGCCGACTTCCATGTTCGGAATGTCTGCAATGAAATGCTGAACACCGGCGCGCACCACTGCGTGATCATCGACTACCAATATTTTTGTCATAGTTTTTACCAGCATCAAAGCAATGCTGCATATCTCTCATTGATCAGGCAAATGCGGTCAAACTGCCGGGGTGCAGCCTGCCCATCATTTGTTCAGAGTTATCCGGGGATCCGGACGTCTTCCGCGGCTAACTATACCTCAACGATTGCAAATTTCGTACCATTTGAATGCATCTCAGGGTGGCGACCGCATTCGCGGCGGCCACCCTGACCGACCGGCGACTTACTTCAGGCGCAGATCGTTCTTGACCGAAGCCACACCCTTGACGCCGCGAGCCAATTCAGTTGCGCGGCTAGCTGCCGTTGCCGAACTGACAAAACCGCTCAGCTGGACCACGCCCTTGTAGGTTTCGACGTTGATTTCGGCCGACTTCAGGTTTGGCTCCTGCAGAATGGCGGTCTTCACCTTGGTGGTGATGACGGCGTCATCGACGTACTCGCCGGTGCCTTCCTTGTTCGGTCCGGAAGCGCAACCGACCAGCGACACCATCATCAGTGCGAGGAAAAAGCCTGTAATGCGTTTGGTCAAAGATAAAGTCATGATGGATCTCCTTGTTGGTAAATTCAATTCGTGTTGCCTGCGATTTTTTATGGAGAAGCATCGCTACCTCTCCATGACCTTACTGCTCAATTCACTTACTACTTACTCAATTACTCAATTGCGTCCTAGGGTATGACCCGGATTACTTCGCGTACTTGACCTTGGCGTCAGCCTGGCACTTGTCTTTCTCGGCGCCGCTCAGCGCGTCGCACTTTTCCTTGGCGGCGCTGTATTCGGCGTCATTGCTGGTCTTTTTTGCGTCCTTGCGGGCGTCGGTGGTCTTGCGTTTGGCCTTGGCGTCGGCCACTGCAGTTTCATGGGCAGCCTTGGCTTCCTTCTGGCAGACGTCCTGCTCATTGCCCTTGAGCGGTTTGCACTTGGCCTTGGCTGTCTTGTAATCTGCGTCGGCTGCGGCCACGTCGGCCTTGTATTGCGACTTGACTGGATCAGCTGCGCTGGCAAGGCCATGGGCGCCCAATGCTGCGGAAGTCAGGATACAAGCGGCGATGATTTTTTTCATGGATAAGCTCCTCTGGTTTTATTAAAGATTGATTTTTTGCGCCGGCGTACGGCAAACAAGTCGTTGCGAAGTGACTGCGAACTTCAGGAAATCAGTGACGCACATCCTTGTTGCGCTCCTCGAAAGCCTTGATCTGCTTCTCTGTTTCGTCCTTGTTGATGCCGTAGACTTCCTGGATGCGGCCGGCGAGCTGTTCGCGCTTGCCGTTGATGGTGTCGAGCTGGTCGTCGGTCAGCTTGCCCCATTGTTCCTTGGCCTTGCCTTTGAACTGTTTCCAGTTGCCTTCGATGATGTCCCAATTCATATTTTTCTCCTTTGCGGTGATGGCACGAATGCCGTGTTGGTGGCGCTTGGCCGGCTCACAGGCCGGACAGGCGCAGTCAATCGAGCAGGTCGCTCATGTCGTCGGCGTGTTCTTCTTCCTTCGCCATGATCGAAATGAGCAAATGCTTGGTAGTCGGATCGTCGTCGCCGATGCGTTCGATCATCTGGCGATAGGTCTCGATGGCGATGCGTTCGGCGATCAGGTTGGCGCGGATCATAGACTTGATGTCGCTGGAATCGTCGTAGTCGGCATGGCTGCGCTCTGACAGCTGGCTTGGATTGAAGTCCGGCTTGCCGTTCAATTGCACGATGCGCTCGGCGATCTGGTTGGCGTGAGCCTCCTCTTCGGCTGCATGCTCCAGGAATTCAGCCTTGATCGGCTCGTTTTCCAGCCCGGTCGCCGTGAAATAGTGGCGCTTGTAGCGCAACACGCAAACCAGCTCCGTCGCCAGCGCGTCGTTGAGCATCGCCACGACCTCTTCGCGATTGCCCTTGTAGCCCTGGGTGACGGCGCCGTCGCCGATCTTCTGAGCGGCTTCGCGCACCTTCTCGCGGTCGATATGGAACGGCTCACCTGAAATATGGCTGACCGTGGATGGTTTGCTTGACATGATGATGTTCCTTTATCCGATTGGCTGAATGGCTACGAATTTACTGTGCGCAGGCTTACCGCTCAGCGCTCGCCGGTGCGCGACACGCACAGACCGAACAGCAGACCGACGCCGGCTGAAATTGCAATGGCCCGCCATGGATTCGATTGCACATAGTCGTCAGTCGTGGAGGCGATCTCCTTGCCGGTCTGGATGACGTAGGACTGAATGCCTTGCGCCTTGATGAAGGCGCGATCGAGAATTTCTTCGCCCTTGGCGCGCAGGTCTTCGGCTTTCTTGCCGGTATTCGCTGCGGCTTCGGTAAACAATTCCTGTGCTTCCTGCAGCAGGACCTGAACGTCGCTACGGACGGTTCGCAATTTTTCTTCGCGCATTTTTGACTCTCTTTCGTGTTGGTTGTCAGCTTCAGCAGCTGTCGACATTTTTTGATGCCGACGCTCAATACATGAAGTACTGAAGGATGAGCAGCGTCAGCAAAGGCATGCCCAGTAACCAGCAAATCACCAGTTTTTCTTTTCCCATGGTTGCACCCGTTTCGATCATTCTTGTGTTGAAACGAACCGCTTGTCTCTTCCGTGTCATTCCCTCGACTGCATTCGGTTACTGCTGCATTGCTCGCTGCGTGGGCCGATAGTCGGTAACTCAACGATACTGGCGACGCTGCATGTCAGCGATAGGACGGTAGCTCATTACCTTGTAGGACAAGGCCGCGATCAGCTGTCATCAAGGCGTTGCGTCCTGCGACAATTCGTCCTTGACGGGCATGGCCGGTGTCAGGACATTGCCGCCCTCGCCTTCCCAGCGGTGCAGGGCCTTGCGTTGCAGGCGCGCATCCCGGGTCGAGATGCGGTTGGCGCAAACATTCAGGACGGCAACCACGGCGGCCCCGGTCAGACCCAGCGTGAGAAGAAGATTTCGTTTGTTCAGCATGTCGGCTCCCTCTTTCAATAATCCGGCAGCATCGATCAGGCAGACATGTGCTGCTTGATCGAACGCTTGATAAGTTGGCGCGCTTCACCCATCGTGCGCTGCACCTTGCCGGCTTGCTGCAATTGCGCAGCGTGGCGGAGGTGTGCCTGATCGTGCATCAGCGCGGCCAGGTTCTCTTCCAGCCGAGCCAAGGCGATTTTCACGTTGCCAAGCAGTTGATCCTTGTTCATGACGCGCTCCTCGTTGGTTGAAGGGGTGAAGCAGTGGGACAGATCGTAGCAATGCCCCTTGGCAAGAGGTATAGGACGCCCGCCCATTGTCTTGTAGGACAAGATGAGAAACCGCGCCGGTACAGGGATTCAGGCGATCGGACAGGAATATTTACCGGCATTTCCCCTTCCTCTCCTACAACAGATTGCGCAGGCGTCTGATGGCGGCTGCGTCCGGGGACAACTACGATGCAGGCATTGGGTAGCGGCGCAGGCCGTTGGCTGATAGATGACAGATTTGCACGTTTCCGGAGATTGCTGAGGTCCATATCGGCGTGCGCATCTCCCGGGGCGCCTGACCTCACTCTTGAACAAGGAGCAAGCCATGGGTAAATATTTTCTCGCCTGGATACTTGGCGTCCCCGCATTCGTACTGGTGCTGATTTACTTTTTTGTCCACTGAATTTCGTACATGGAAGCAGCACCGGCAGAATCGACAGAAAAAGAATATTTCTTTTCCACTCTTCGACTGAAAGGCACATCATGAAAAACGACCGACTGATTGACACCCTGAACGACCTGATCCAGATCTCCAAGGACGGAGAAGAGGGTTTCCGGACCTGCGCCGAAGATGCATCGGAACGTCAGGCCTACTACAAGACCCAGTTCCTGGAACGCTCGCAGGCCTGCGGCCAGAGCGTTCTGGAGTTGCAAAGCCTGGTGCGGGCGCTGGGCGGCGATCCGGCCACGCACAGCAGCGTGAGCGGCACCCTGCATCGCCAATGGGTCAACATCAAGAGCGCCATCATGGGCAAGGACGATGAAGCCATCCTGAATGAATGCGAACGCGGTGAAGATGCCGCCGTCAATGCCTATCGCAAGGCTTTGTCTGAAGATCTGCCGAGCGACGTGCGTCTGATTGTTGAACGCCAGTATCAGGGCGTGCTCGCCAATCATGATCGCGTGAAGGCATTGCGCGATCAGGTGCGCGCCAAGAAGGCGGCGTAAGCCTCTTCTTCACCCGGCAATAAAAAAAGCGGCCTGCGGGCCGCTTTTTCGTTGGGTAAATCGAACGCGTATTGAATGTTTATTTCTTGTGCTGCTTCAATTGCAGTGCGAGGTCGTGCAGCGCGCTCAACAGCGTCTTGATGAATTCGCGGGTCGGCTCATGCGTGAGCTTGCCATCCGCAAAACGATCGCCGGCGCCGCCGATCATGACTTCCGGCTTGTTCAGGAATTTGAGATCGAGGAAGACGCCGATCTGGCGCAAGTGATATTGCGCACGCGCGGTGCCGACGGCGCCGGGACTGGCGCCCATGATGGCTGCGGCCTTGCCGGCAAACGGCTGTTCCGGCGGACGCGAAGCCCAGTCGATGGCGTTTTTCAACAGGCCGGGAATAGAATAGTTGTATTCCGGCGTGGAGAACAGAATTGCGTCGGCCTCAGCGATCTGCTTGCGGAAACGCTCGACCGAAGGAGGCCATCCTTTGGCGCGCACGTCATCGTTGTATAGCGGAATGTCTGAAATGTCGGCTTGGATCAGACGCACGCCGGGCGGCAACAACTCGGCAGCGGCATTCAACGCCGCCGTGTTGTAAGAGCCCACGCGCAGGCTGCCGGAAATGCCGAGGATGGTGATCGGGGTGTCGCTCATGTCAGTACCTTTTACGAAATAGGAGAAGGAAGGAAACGCAGAAACACCACCCCATGCTACACCACGAGCATGGGATTCATGTCCTACGCTTCACCCAGATAAGCCGCCTTCACACGCGGATCATTGAGCATTTCCTTCGCATTGCCGGTCATGGTGATCAGCCCCGACTCCATCACATAACCCCGGTGCGCCGCCTCCAGCGCCAGCTTGGCATTCTGTTCCACCAGCAGGATCGTGATGCCCTGCGCCGACACGTTGCGGATCACCTCGAAGATCTTCTCCACCATGATCGGCGACAGGCCCATCGACGGTTCATCCAGCAACAAGAGTTTCGGATGGCTCATCAGCGCCCGCGCCATGGCCAGCATCTGCTGCTCGCCGCCCGACAGCGTGCCTGCCATCTGACTTGCGCGTTCCTTCAGCCGCGGGAAGACGCTGAACCAGTGCTCGATGTCCTGCGCGATCTGCTGCTTGTCGTCGCTGGTGTAGGCGCCCATGAGCAAATTCTCGTGGATGCTCATGCGCGTAAAGACGCCCCGGCCTTCCGGCACCATCGCCAGCTTTTGCTGCACGAGGTTAAAGGAGCTCTGGCCCTTGAGCGGTTGGCCCAGGTAGCTGATGTGGCCCTGCACTTTCGAGTCCGGCAGCGTGCCCGTGACGGCTTTCAAGGTCGTGGTCTTGCCGGCGCCGTTGGCACCGATCAGCGTCACCAGTTCGCCTTCGTTGACTTCCAGGCTCGCGCCCTTGACGGCCTTGATGCCGCCGTAGGCCACGCTCAGGTCTTCAATTTTTAAGATGTTCGTTGTCATTGTGATCTTTCCGTTTTCCGTCTCTTAATGACTTGCGCCGAGGTAAGCCTCGATCACCGCGGGATTCTTCTGCACATCCGCCGGCACGCCTTCGGCAATCGGCTTGCCGTAGTCCAGCACCGTGAGACGGTTGCACAGGCCCATCATCAGTTTGACGTCATGCTCGATCAGCAGGATGGTTTTACCCTCGGCCTGGATCTTCACCAACAGTTCGCGCAGGCCGAGCTTCTCTGTCGCGTTCATGCCGGCCGCCGGTTCGTCCAGCGCCAGCAGTTGCGGCTCGGTTGCGAGGGCACGGGCAATCTCCAGCCTTCTCTGGTCGCCGTAGGACAGGTGGCGCGCCGTTCTGGAGGCGAACTGGCCGATGCCCACGAAGTCGAGCAGCTTCTGCGACTTCTCCTTGATCTGCGCTTCTTCGTCTCTGGCCGCCTTGTGGCGGAACACCGCGCCGAAGACGTTCTGCTTGGTGCGTACGTGGCAACCGACCATGACGTTCTCCAGCACCGTCATGTCGCCGAACAGACGGATGTTCTGGAAGGTGCGCGCAATGCCGGCCTTGGCCACTTCGTGCGGGGCGCTGGGGCTGTAGGGCTTGCCGGCCAGCTCGAAGCTGCCGGTATCGGGCTGGTACAGGCCCGTGATAACGTTGAAGAAGGTGGTCTTGCCGGCGCCGTTGGGGCCGATCAGGCCGTAGATCTGGCCTTGTTCAATCGTCAGGCTCACGCCGGAGAGGGCTTGCAGGCCGCCGAAGCGTTTGCTGACGTCGGCGATTTTTAACAGGGTGGTGTTGCTCATTGGTTCGTCCTCTGTGTGCTGTTCGTCGATGGTTACGCTTTGACCACGCCGACGGCGGCGTCGCCGTGCGGGTGGTCGGCTTCGGGCCGGTCTTCATGACGCGGCGAGGGCCACAGGCCGGCGGGACGATTCAACATGATGACGACCATGGCCAGGCCGTAGAGCAGCTGGCGCAGCACTTCGGCGTCGATCCAGACGCGACCGAACAGGCTCATCTGCACCGGCTCGACCACGTGGCGCAACACTTCCGGCAAGGCCGCCAGGATCACGCCGCCCAGCACCACGCCGGGGATGTGGCCGATGCCGCCCAGCACCACCATGGCGAGCACCGCAATCGATTCGGTCAGCGAGAAGGATTCCGGCGAGACGAAGCCCTGGAAGGAGGCGAACATGGCGCCGGCGACGCCGCCAAACGACGCGCCCATGGCAAACGCCAGCAACTTGACGTTGCGGGTGTTGATGCCCATGGCCTTGGCCGCGATCTCGTCTTCGCGGATCGCCACCCAGGCGCGGCCCAGGCGCGAGTCCTGCAGGCGGATCGAGAAGAAGATGACGCCGATGCACAGCAGCAGGAAGAGGAAGTAATACGCGTTGACCGACGGCATGCTGAAACCGAGGAACTTGACGATGGAGCCGGAGCCGGGCTCGCCCCCGAGCGAGACGCCGAAGACGCGGATCGGGTCGATCAGGTTGATGCCTTGCGGACCGTTGGTGATGTTGACCGGCGCATTGAGGTTGTTCATGAAGATGCGGATGATTTCACCGAAGCCCAAGGTCACGATGGCGAGGTAGTCGCCGCGCAGTTTGAGGGTCGGTGCGCCCAGCAAGGCGCCGAACAGCGCCGCAATCAGCGCCGACAGCGGCACGATGATCCACAGCGACAGGTGGATGCCGGTCTGCACGATCTGCGGGCCGCACACCATGACGAGGAAGTTGCCGACCGCAGGATACGTGTTGACGAAGGATTGCAGCACGTCGGCGAACTGCGGTGACGCCAGCAGGCCGGCGGTGTAGGCGCCGATGGCGTAGAAGGCGATGTAGCCCAGGTCCAGCAGGCCGGCAAAGCCCACCACCACGTTCAGGCCCAGGGCCAGCATGATGTAGAGCAAGGCGATGTCCATGATGCGCACCCATGAATTGCCGAACTGGCTGGCAATGAAGGGGAAGGCGATCATGAGGATCAACAGCGCCACCAGGCTGATGTTGGCCTGGCGCGGGTTGCGTTTCTTGTCGAAGGTGAGGAAGGCCATGTCGGTCTCTCTTTTAGTATCTGTTTAACTTAGCCGCAGCTTAAGCACGGTCTGCCACGCGCTCGCCCATGATGCCGGAGGGGCGCAGGGTCAAGACGATGATCAGCACGATGAAGGCGAAGATGTCCTGGTAATTGCTGCCCAGAAAGTCGCCCGTCAGGTCGCCGATGTAGCCGGCACCCAGACTCTCGATCAAGCCCAGCAGGATGCCGCCGAGCATGGCGCCATAAATATTACCGATGCCGCCCAGCACCGCTGCCGAGAAGGCCTTCAACCCCGGCACGAAGCCCATGGCGAATTGCGCGGTGGAGTAATTCGCGGCCCACATCACGCCGGCGATTGCGGCAAGCGCCGCGCCGATGACGAAGGTGACGACAATGACGCGATTCGAATCCACGCCCATCAAACCCGCAATGCGCGGGTTCTCGGCGGTGGCGCGCATGGCGCGGCCCATCTTGGTCTTTTCGACGATGAGGACCAGGCCGATCATGGCGGCCAATGCCAGCAAGAGCAGCATGATCTGCGTCGGCGAGATCAGTGCGCCGGCGATATGGACCGGGTCCGACGGCATGATCTGCGGGAACGGCAGCGGGCTGCGGCCCCAGATCATCATGGCCAGCGTCTGCAGCAGGATCGACACGCCGATGGCGGTGATCAGGGGCGCCAGGCGCGGCGCATTGCGCAGCGGGCGGTAGGCCACCCGCTCGATGATCATGCTCACGATCACGCACACGGGAATCGCGCCGATGATGGCGATGATGAGCTTGACGATGCCCGGCAAGTCCGGCGCCACGTGCTGCACCAGCTTCAAGATGCTCAAGCCTGCCATCGCGCCGATCATGAGCACGTCGCCGTGCGCAAAATTGATCAGGTTCAGCACGCCGTACACCATCGTGTAACCCAAAGCAATCAGGGCGTACATGCTCCCCAATACCAGGCCGTTGATGATTTGCTGGATGAATATGTCCATATGTCTCCTAAGCTCCCTTTTTTCCGCTCTGCTTGTTGCAGAGCAGTTCTGTGTAAATCTGTGGATTGAATCGTTGGTAAATCAGCCCTGAAGCACGTCGCGCACCACGCGCGCCGCCGCCAGATCCCATGAGGCCTGGCCGACGGTCTTGAACACCGGCACACCCTGCAACTTTTCGCCGCGACCCGCGAGAATGTCGCCGATGGCGCGCACGCGGCTCCAGTCGACGCCGGCCTGGATCAAGTCGCCGGCTTCATGCTTCGCGCCGTCAATGTCATCGACGACAATGGTGCGCTCGGCCAGCAATGACCCCGGGAATTCCACCATGTCGGGCTTGAAGGCGCCGACGCCAATGGCCAGTGTGTGCTGAGCAAGCTTCGCCGGGATCACGGCGGTGCGCGAGGTGGTCAGCGCGATCAGCACGTCGGTTGCGGGTACGTCCTTTTGCAAGGCGTCGGCCGCCAGCGGACTGGCGACAACGCCTTCATGTCGTGTGCTGAGCTCGCTGCAGAACGCCTGCGTGCGTGCGATGTCGCGCGCCACGATCCAGAATTGCGTGACGCCGAAAAACTCCACCAGCGCATCGGCATGCGCAGCGGCCTGCACGCCGGTGCCGATCAGCAGCGCCGACTTCGGCTTGGCCGGCGCCAGCGTCTGGATGCCGAGCAAGGTCATGGCTGCGGTGCGACGCGCGGTGACGGTCGGTCCGTGCAGCAAGGCGACGCGGCGGCCGGTCTGGGTTTCGAAGACGATGACTTCGCCCTGGATCGCCGGCAGACCATGTTTCGCGTTGTCGCCGTGGACGGTGATCAGTTTGGTGACGCTGAGGTCGGCGCTGACGGCCGGCATGCTGAGCAGCACGCTGTTGGCGTCGATGGGCACGACCTGGCGTTCGGGCGCGGTGATGCGGCCGTCGGCGAACTCTTGCGCGGCTTGCGCCAGCGCCGGCACCAGGCGCGCGTACGGCAGCGCATCGGCGGTTTGTTGGGCATCGAGAATGTGCATCGATTACCTCAGGAAGAAACCGGTCGGGAACGGGTCGGACTCTTCCAGCACCCATTGATTGGTGCTCATGATGTGCGCCGAACCGGTGACTTCGGTGAAGGCCGCATCTAGCTCGCCGACCTTGGTCGTGCCGGTAACGCGCACGCTGAAGTTGCTGCCGACGATGCTACCGTTGACATAGTCCTGATTGAGATCCAGCCCGCCGCGCAGGAACAGCTGCGCCGCGCGGCCGGAGGTGCCGGTGCCGGTCGGCGAACGGTCGACCTCGCGGTCGGCGAAAATGCAGACGTTGGACTGATCGGCGCCGGGAAAATTGGGCGCGCTGTCGATGATGGTGCCGTACAGCGTATTGAGGCCCGGCTCGAGCGGGTGCTGGATCTTTACCTTGGCCTTGACCGCAGCCTTGGTTTCGGCGCCGAGCTGGATCAGCTGGCGCACCAGTTCCGGCTTGACGGTCAAGTTGGCCTGATCGGCGTTGATGTAGTAGTAGAAGGCGCCACCGAAGACGATGTCGCCGGTGATCTTGCCGAAGCTCGGCGTGTCGACTTCGACGTCGCGCTGATAGATGAAGGACGGCACGTTCTTGAAGGTGACCTTGCCGGCGCGCTGGCCGTCCCACTCCACGCTGGCGTCGATGAAACCGGCCGGTGCGTCGAAGCAGATGCGCGTCACCGGTGAAGTGCGCTCAACGTAGCCCATTTCGACCAGCACTTTGCCCAGCGCGATGATGCCGTGGCCGCACATGTCGCTGTAGCCTTCGTTGTGGATAAAAATAACGCCGAAATCGGCATTCGGCGTCAGCGGCGGAAACAGGTAAGCGCCGTACATGTCGGCGTGACCGCGCGGCTCGTTCATGAGGAACTGGCGCAGGTCGTCGCGGTTTTCTTTCAGCCAGCTGCGCTTTTCGAGGATCGTGGCGCCGGGTACTTGCGGCAGGCCGGACACCAGGATACGCAAGGGTTCGCCGCCGGTGTGGGCGTCGATGGTCTGGACGGTGCGGGTGTAGCTGAGCATGAAGACTTCCTTAAAATACGAGAAACCATTGCAAGGGGCAGTGTATTTCATTTCCCGTTGCATGCGCCGTATGAGGGCCTGTTAACAATTAATTTGCGAGTGCGAACGCGCGGCAGGCGTTGACTGCCTAGGCGCAGCGACGCGACGTAGCGGTGCTACGGCAAGGAGCTGCAACAACGGCAGTCGACGCCTGCAGCCGTTCCCGAAGGGTTGCTGCCAGAAAGCGCGCTGGCCGCGTTGCATGGCTTGCAGGTGGGCCCACCACCTGCTACGCCACACGCCTTGCCAGCACGCTTTCTGGCAGCAACGCATCTCGCAAATTAATTGTTAACAGGCCCTGATGATACGGATGCATCAATGCCTTGCCCGGTCGATAAGACGAGGCTATGGCGATCACCGGCCCTGCCGCACTGCAGAGGGCCGGGGATGAACTACGGAAATTACCAGGGGATCATTTCAGGGAAGCAATCACAAGGCTGCGATTGTTCCCTGGCAGAAATGAAACGCGGGATTAAACGAACAGACGATCAGTAGCTGGTCAGGGCAACCGGCACGCCGTCCTTGAAGCGGAAGATCGTCACTGGCGATTGCTTCAGGTCGTGCTTGTCGTCGAACTCGTATTGACCTGCCACGCCTTTGTATTTGATTTTAGCCAGCGCAGGGCCGTAGACCTTCGGTTCGACGGAGTTGGCCGCCTTCATTGCCTGGGCGATCACCATCATGCCGTCATAGAACGAGACTGCGTAGACTTCCGCAGGACGGCCGAACTTCTTTTGATAGTCGTCAGCGAAGATCTTGCCTTCCTTGGCCTTCTCGAGGATGGTGCCGCCTTGGGTACAGTAGACGCTTTCACCGATGGCGTCGCCGCCCAGACGGCCCATTTCAGGCGAGCAGATACCGTCGCCGCCCATCAGCAATGCGTCGATGCCCAGTTGCTTCATCTGGCGCTTGATCGGACCGCCTTGTGGTGCGTAACCGCCGATGAACACGGCTTGCGGCTTCTTGCCCTTGATCGAGGTCAGGATGGCGGTGAAGTCGGTGGCCTTGTCGTTGGTAAAGTCCTTGCTGACGACCTTGATGCCGTTGGCTTGGGCGATCTTGATGAACTCTTCCGCCAGACCCTGGCCGTAGGCGGTACGGTCATCGATCACGGACACGGTCTTGATCTTCAGTTCCTTGGCTGCGTACAGCGCCATCTTGCCGCCCAGCTGGCTGTCGCTTGCTGCAACGCGGTACAGGGTGGCGAAACCTTGTTGGGTGATCTTCGGATTGGAAGCCACGGTCGCGGTCACGATGCCGGCGTCGTTGTAGACGCGCGAAGCAGGAATGGTGACGCCCGAGTTGTAAGGACCGACGATCGCCTTGACGCCCTGGTCAACCAGCTTTTGCGCCACGCCCACGCCCGATTTCGGATCGGCCTGGTCGTCTTCCGCCACGATTTCGAATTTGATCTTTTTTCCGCCGATGACGAGGCCTTGCGTATTCAGACGCTCGACCGCCATTTGCAAACCGCCCTGGTTATCCTTGCCGGCCGAAGCTTGCGGCCCGGTCAGCGGACTGCTGAAACCGATCTTCACTGTTTGCACTTCCTGAGCAGATGCGAATGCCGGGATGATGGCAAGTGAAGCGGCGATGATATGCATGCGGTTATACATGTTGTTTCCTCTCTTGGTTGAAGGTCAGGCTTGCGTTAAAACACTGAATTCAAGCCGCGGCGGCAAAAAGGCAAGACGGTCGCAAGCGCAACTGCAGATAGGCATGGCGGGTGAGTCTCTCTTCTGTGCTTCGGTCGGCCCGTTGCGTCCGGTGGTCCGGCGCAACTACTTTTTATGGTGCTCGATTCTATTTACTCTTTGATGATATTAGTCCCGATAATTGCCCTTATAATCAGAATTTAATTCAGCCATTCTCAATTACGCAGAAGAAAATTCAGATTCTATGGCTACGCTTGATAAAATCAGCAAAAAAATTCTGTCCGAACTGCAAAACGACGGCCGCATCAGCAACGTCGACCTGGCCGCGCGCGTCAACCTGTCCCCGGCGGCCTGCCTGGAGCGGGTGCGCAAGCTCCAGGACGCCGGCTACATCCTCGGCTACGCAGCCCAGCTCAATCCTGAATTGCTGGATGTGTCTCTGCTGGTGTTCATCGAGGTGGTGCTGGACCGCACCACTGCCGACGTCTTCGAAGCGTTCAAGAAAAGCGTGCAGAGCATTCCTGAAATCATGGAGTGCCACATGGTCGCGGGCGGTTTCGATTATCTGGTCAAGTCGCGCGTGAAGGACATGAATGCCTACCGCGAATTTCTCGGCAAGTCGCTGCTGCAGCTCAAGGGGGTACGCGAAACACATACCTATGCGGTGATGGAAGAGGTCAAGAATACGATCCGGCTGCCGATCAAATAAAGTAGAGACTCGACGTTTCAGAAGCTCGACAATGGCGCCAGCTTGCCATCCTTGAAACGCAGGATGGTCACAGTCGATTCGGTCATGTCGTGGCGTGGATTGAACTCATAGGTAGCGGTCACGCCCTTGTAGCGCATGCGTGCCAGCACTGGCGCAAAGACGCGCGGGTCAAGCGAATTGGCCGACTTCATCGCCTGCCACAGCAACAGCACGCCGTCATAGAAGGTCGGCGCATAGACATCCGGCATGCTGCCGTACTTGCCCTGATAGGCGGAGGCGAAGACGGCACCGTCCGACACCCTGGTCAGCCACACGCCCCCCTGCACGCAGTAAGTACGATCTCCCAGCGCCCTGCCGGCCTGCGCCAACATGGCCGACGAACACAAGGCATCGCCGCCCAGCAAGGCGATCGGCATGCCGCGCTGCTGCATCTGCCGCAGCAGAGCACCGGCCTGCGGCACGTAACCGCCGAAGAAAATGGCATCGGCCTTGGCTGTGCCGATGGCCTCCAGCGCGGCGCCGAACTGCTCCGTCTTGTCGCTGACCACCTCCTTGTACACAAGCTGGACGCCATTCATTTTGGCCACCCGCTCGAACTCGTCGATCAGTCCGCGCGCGTAAAGCGAGCCGTCGTCGATGACCGCGATTTTTTTCAGTTTGAGATGACGCGCCGCATACAAGGCCATCTTGCCGCCCATGTCGGCGTCGCTGGCGGCAATGCGAAACACTTGCGTCAGCGCGGTCTGGGTGACTTTGGGATTGGAGGCGACGGTAAGCGACACCACGCCGGCGTCGTTGTAGATCCGGGCGGCGCTCAGCGCCACGCCGGAATTGAAGGGTCCCATCACGGCGTTAACGCCGGCGGCCACCAGTTCACGCGCCACCGCAGCACCTTCCTGCGGACTTGCCTTGTCGTCGCGCGCCAGCAATTCGAAACGGATGGCTTTGCCGTCCAGTTGCAGGTTTTGCTGGTTGAGGCGCTCGATCGCCATCTGCACGCCGTTCAACGCGTCCTTGCCGGCGGCGGCCTGCGGCCCGGATAGCGGACTGCTGAAACCGAGCTTGACCACTTGCCGCTCTTGCGCGACAGCGCAGGCGGACAGCAACGACAGGGTGACTGCAATGATGCGAACGGGTGGCATGCGCTCCTCGTGGCGGGACAAGTTGCTCCCGCGTCACTGCCGGGGACTCTGCCCAGAATAGCCGAATAAGCCGCCGCGCATTGGTGAAAAACCGGCAAAAGAACACGCCTTTTGCCGGTTTTGAATGATTCCGGCGCTGCGCGCCGCGAAAATGCCGTCAGAACTGCGTCCGCACCCCCAGGATCAGGTTGCGGCCCGACTGCGGCACGGTGTCCTTGAGCACGGCCGTAGAGTAGCGGATGTCCTGGTTGAGCAGGTTCTTCACCAGCGCAAACCAGGTCACGCGCATCGTCTGCAGCTTTTGCGTGTACGACAGGTTGGCGTCAAGCTGCGTGTAGGACGGCGTCTGGCTGGATTCGAAAGCCGCCAGGCGATCCTGCTTGAGCGCGCGCAGCACGCGGGCGCCGCTGGCCCACGGGCCCTGGCGCCAGCCGAGGTCGACGCCGTAGCGCGTGGCAGGCTGCAACGGCAGGTTGCCCTGGTTGTCCAGCTTGCCGCGCGAAGTATCGGCAAAGCCGCGCACCGAGAAGCCTTCGTTGTTCAGGTTATAGCTGACTTCGACTTCGGCGCCGTGGATGGTGGCGTCGCCCTGCGACCAGAATCGCTGCAGGAATTCGCCGGCCGGATCCGCATTGCCGGTCTCGTCGACCTGACCGTTGGTGCGACCATAGACGTAGTTCTTCACCTTGTTCTGGAACAGGTTGCCCTTCCAGCGCACCAGACCTTCGGTCTTTTGCAGGCTCAGTTCGATGTTGTGCGAGGTTTCCTTTTGCAGGCTGCTGTTGCCGATATCGAAGGTCGAAGTCGACTCATGCGGGCCGTTGGAATACAGCTCTTCCACGGTCGGTGCGCGCTGCGCTACCGAATAGGTCGCGCCCAGGCCGTAGCCCGGCACGAAGCTCCACAAGGCGCCGGTGGACCACGAGAACAGGTTGAAGTCGCGGTCCTGCAGCCCTCCCGGACGGCGCTTGACCGACTCCAGGCGCACGCCCGCGCTGGCCAGCACCGAGCCGAACTTGCGCTCCTCGACCAGGAAGCCGGCGAAGGTGCTCGACTTGGTCTTGGGCGTCAGCTGCGGCGAACCGTCGACGGCTGACAGCGCCGAGTAATTGCTTTGCTCGGTCTGGATGCCGAAGTTGCCGCGCCAGCCGGCCAGCGGCTTGTGCGCCAGTTCCCAGCGCGTCTGCAGCGCGCGGTTGGAGAACACCGTGTCGGCGGTGCCGTCTTCCTTCTTTTCGGTGTGGGTGTAGTCGGTGTAGCCGAGCTTGAACTTGAATGATTCGATGCCGGCAAACGGCTCCCTGACCAGGCTGTCGATGTCGTAGCGGGTCTGGTGCAGGTCGATGAAGGATTTCTCTGCGGTCGGGATGCCGTAGTGGTCGTCCAGCGACGACACCGAGGCGCCGATGTGACCCCAGTCGGCGATATAGGAGCCGCCGACGCCGACGCTGCTCTCGTGCGTGAAGGAATTCGGCAGGCGGCCCGAAGCGGTGGTGGCGTCGCCCTGCCTGGCGTTGCCGGGAATCTTGTAGTTGTCGGTGTCGCGGTAGTTGCCGTCGACATGCAGGCCGATCTGGCCGGCCGAACCGTCGACAGCGAAGGAAGTGTTCTTCTGGCCGTCGACGGTGCCGTAACGCGCTTCGACCTGGCCGGTCGGCTTGCCCACCAGTTCGGTCGGAATGCGGTCGTTGACCACGTTGACCAGGCCGCCGATGGCGCCCGAGCCGTACAGCAGCGCCGCCGGGCCGCGCAGGATTTCAATCTGGCGTGCAGTGGCGGCTTCGGTGGCGACGGCGTGGTCGTTGGAGACGGTCGAGACGTCGGCGGTCGACATGCCGTTTTGCAGCATCAGGACTCGCGGGCCTTCCATGCCGCGGATGATCGGGCGCGAGGCACCGGCGCCGAAGGCCGAAGCCGACACGCCGAGTTCCTGCGACAAGGTATCGCCGAGCGAATTGCCGAGCTTGTTGCGCAGCTCGTCGCCGGCCAGCACTTTGGCGGGGGTGAGGATTTGCGCGTTTTCTTCGGTGGCGAAGGGGCTGGCGGTGACGACAACTTCTTGTAACTGCTGTGATTGTTGCGGCGGTGCGGTTTGCACGGTCTGTGCGGAGACGGTAGTGGACATGACGGCGAGCGCGGACAGGACGGCGCTGGCCAGCAGGTTGAGCTGGGCTTGCATGGTGTTCCTTGACTGACAAATGAATGAATGGCGTGCGTCCGGACGCGGAGCCGCGCAAGGCGATCCGGCCGGGAAATCGATGCGTTCAGATGTCAGCGCGGCGGCGCGCGCGAAGAAAAATGACAGACAGCGGGGGCATCCCAGGAGGCGAAGGCCTGCCACAGCGCCAGCACTTGCGCGCCGGGGATCAGCGGAAGAGAAAAGACGCCGGCATGGATGCCGGCAGCCCCGGCGGCGGCATCGTATTCGGCGCAGGAATGGTGCGGCTTTTCATGGGGAGCATGATGCTTGCCGTCGGCGGGAGTGGCGGCCTGATCGCCGCTGACGTCGACATCGTTGAACAACGCAGCATAGAAAGAACCAGCTGAGGCGGCCTGCGCCTGCTCCGGCCAGCCGGCGTGGACAATGCCGTGCAGCAGGCCGAGCCACTGCGAGAACAACAGCATCGCCGCCAACGCCAGCGTCAAACCCAGGCGACCGCTGCTCCTGCGCCGGCCCAGAGTGCGGGCAAGACGGGCTGGACGGTCAAAACGCAGCGATGTAACGGTGGCAACGGCCATGGATTCAAAATTGGTTCAACGGCGGTTCGGCAAAGACGTGCGAGCGACATCCCCGGGGGAGCGCGAATTATAGCATTCAATTGCAACACTGTTGCATTTGCGAGTGAATCATGTCTCATAGACTTACGCCTCACTGCTTCCGGGGATACCACGAAAGGACGCGGCGAAAGAAGACCGGAACGTGATGACGCGCTACGGCAGCGCCATGAAAACCGGGAGGGAGAAAGAAAGGAAAGACGTGGCGAACAAAAGCAAATGGCGCCGACCCGCGGCGCCATTGCCTGTGATCACGGCAGGAACTCAGTCGCCGTACAGCTTTTGCTTGAGTTCGCGGCGTTGTTGCGCTTCCAGCGACAGTGTCGCAGTAGGACGCGCCAACAGACGAGGAATGCCGATCGGTTCGCCGGTTTCTTCGCACCAGCCATATTCGCCGGCGTCGATGGAGACGATGGATTGCTGCACCTTCTTGAGCAGCTTGCGCTCGCGGTCGCGGGTGCGCAATTCCAGCGCGTGTTCTTCTTCGATCGTGGCGCGGTCAGCGGGATCAGGCACCAGCACGGTTTCGCGCAGATGCTCGGTGGTTTCGCCGGCGTTCTTGAGCAGATCTCGTTCCAGCTGTTGCAAACGGGCCTTGAAGAAAGCAAGCTGCGCTTCGTTCATGTAGTCCTTCTCGCCCATCTTGAGGATTTGTTCCTCGGTGAGCAAGGTTTGCGTATCAGGGGTAGTTTTGGGAGTTTTAGTTGCCACTTCGCTTACTTTCAATACTACGGGTTTTTCAATTTTATCCTTTAATCCGGGGCTTGCATCCTGCTTCGTTGCCTTGCTGCCGCTGGCTTTGTTGCCGCCAGCCTGACCGGATTTGGTCGCTTTTGAATCCACTTCCCTTGCTGCCGCTGTTGCGGGCGCTTTTTGAGACGCCGCGCCGACTGCCTTGCCGGCGCCCTTCTTTGTGCCGGACCCGGTGGTCGCCGATACCGTTTTTTTAACGGTCAGGGATTTTACTACAACAACATTGGCTGCCGACGAAGTTGTTGCCTTCTTCGGCACTGCCGCGCCCGCCTTGGGCTTCGCGGCCGCTGCAGTCTTCACTGCGGCGGTTTTGCGTGCCGGCGTCGCCGCCCTGCTGGCCGGCTTCGGCTTCAGCTTGTCGGCCGCCGCCTTTGGCGTTTTGACCGCTGCGGCAGTGGCGCCGGACTTCTTGACTGCACTTTTGGCCGCGATGGCTTTGGAACTGTCTTTCTTTGCGGTGACGCCCATGAATCCTTCCCCCGAAACTTCCGGTTATCTGGTCAATCGACGATCGTGCCTGGCTCACGCCATGACACGCAGAGTGGGAGGCGTGTCATGCGGCACGCAAATCCAATACAGTGTATACCAGAACTTGGCGCATAAATAGCACTTCGCGCACCGCTCTGTGCCGCCTGGGCCTTGCCCGACGCGGTCAGGCCGGATGTGCGGTGCCGCATACCGGGCAAGCCGGGTTGCGCGCCAGCCGGATGGTGGTCCATTCCATATTGCGGGCGTCGAGGATCTGCAGTCGCCCCGCCAGCGATTCGCCAACACCGACCGTCAACTTGAGTGCTTCAGCCGCCTGCATGGCGCCGATGATGCCCACCAGCGGCGAAAACACGCCCATGGTCGAGCACTGCACCTCGTCGAATTTTTGATCGGGTGGAAACAGGCAGGCATAGCAGGGCGCCGTCCCCGAACGCGGATCGAACACGCTGACCTGGCCGTCGAAACGAATCGCCGCTCCCGACACCAGCGGTACCTTGTGCGCCACGCAGGCGCGGTTGACGGCGTGGCGGGTGTCGAAATTGTCGCTGCAATCGAGCACCACCGTAGCGTTCTGCACCAGTTCGCCGAGCCGGGCGGCGCTGACGCGCTCGGCCAGCGCGACGATCTCGATGTCGGGATTAATCTCTTCCAGCGCCTGCTGCCCCGACTGCACCTTGAGCTGGCCGACGCGGCCTGTGGTGTGCATGATCTGGCGCTGCAGGTTGGTGAGGTCGACGGTGTCGTCGTCCACCAGCGTGATCTTCCCCATGCCGGCCGAAGCCAGGTACATGGCGGCCGGCGAACCCAATCCGCCGGCGCCGATAACGAGCGCATGGCCGGCCAGCAGTTTTTCCTGTCCGGCAATGTCGATTTCGTCGAGAAGGATATGGCGCGAGTAGCGCAGCAATTGCTGGTCGTTCATGAGGCGGCGGCGGAATGAATACGGTAGTGAGCGGCAAATGAAAGAGGGCCGCATCTCTGCAGCCCTCTTAATGTAACGCAATTTCCTACATCACTTCTTTTCGATCTTCTCTGGCGGCGCCTTGTTGTCCTTGCGGATGTCCTTGACCGGCTTGTCGTCCTTGCTGGACTCGTCGCGAATCTCAGGCTTGACCTTGGACACCTGGACCGGCTGGCCCTTCAGGTGGTTGAGCGCCTGTGCCAGCTGGAAGTCTTCCTTGCTGCCGAATTCGAGCGGCTTGCGCTTCTTTTCCAGCGCGATCAGGCGTTCTTCTTCCTTCTCGTCGACCGTGGAGGCCTTCACTTCCTTGGCGTCCTTGTCCTTGTCGTTGGTCAGGTGCTTGGTCAGGTCGGCTTCGCGCAGGCGCAGGCCGTTCAGGCCGTCGCCGTCGGCGTATTCGTCCACCATGATGTCAGGCACGATGCCGCGCGCCTGGATCGAGCGGCCGTTCGGCGTGTAGTAGCGGGCCGTGGTCAGCTTGACTGCGGTCAGCTTGTCCGGCGGCAGCGAAATCACCGACTGCACCGAGCCCTTGCCGAACGACTGCGTGCCCATGATGGTGGCGCGCTTGTAATCCTGCAACGCGCCGGCGACGATTTCGGAAGCCGAAGCCGAACCGGAGTTGATCAGCACCACCAGCGGCACCTTCTTGATCGCGTCAGGCAGCTTGGACAATGGATCGTTGAGCGGGTTGGCGGCGTAGAACTCGCGCTTGGCCAGGAAGCTCGATTTGGAGCTCGGCAGCTGGCCGTTGGTGGTCACCACCACGGCATCCTTGGGCAGGAAGGTGGCCGACACGCCGATTGCGCCCGGCAGCACGCCGCCCGGATCATTGCGCAAGTCAAGCACCAGGCCCTTGAGGTTCGGCTCCTGGGCGTAGATCGCCAGGATCTTCTTGGCCATGTCGTCGACTGTCGGCTCCTGGAATTGCGTCACGCGCAACCAGGCGTAGCCGGGTTCGACCACTTTCGACTTGACGCTTTGCACGCGGATTTCCTGGCGGGTGATGCTCAGGATGATCGGCTTGTCCTCGTCCTTGCGGGCGATAGTCAGCGTGATCTTGGTGTTCGGTTCGCCACGCATCTTCTTGACGGCTTCGTCCAGCGTCAGGCCCTTGACCGGCGTCGCATCGAGACGGGTAATCAGGTCGCCCGCCTTGATGCCGGCGCGATAGGCCGGTGAATCCTCGATCGGCGAGATCACCTTGACGTAGCCGTCTTCCATCCCGACTTCGATGCCGAGACCGACGAACTTGCCCATGGTGCCTTCGCGTAGTTCCTTGTAGGCCTTCTTGTCGAGGTAGGCGGAATGCGGGTCGAGCGAAGCAACCATGCCGGAAATTGCTTCGGTGAGCAGCTTCTTGTCTTCTACCGGCTCAACGTAATCGGACTTGATCAGACCGAACACGTCGGTCAGTTGCCGCAATTCTTCCAACGGCAATGGCGCCGTCGCATTTTTTTGCGCGATGGCGTCGAATTGCATCGAAGCCGCCACACCCGCAATCATGCCCAAACTGATAAGTCCAACGTTCTTGAGTTTGCTGCCCATTTTTCACCTAGTAGTTACCCAGCCCAGTGGGTCGAAAGCGCGGCCCTGATGCCGCATTTCAAAGTATAAACCCGATTGCTCATTGCCGCCGCTATTCCCTGCGCTGGCAATGACATCCCCGGTTTTGACGAGATCCCCCGCCCGCTTCAGGACGGACTGATTATTGCCATAAATCGTCATGTACTGGTTGCCGTGGTCGACGATCAGCAGATTGCCGAAACCACGCAGCCAGTCCGCATACACCACCCGCCCGGCCGCCACAGCCTTGACTTCCGAGCCTTCCGGCGCGCGGATGAACAAGCCCTTCCAGCTCGGCCCGTCGCCGCGCTTGCCGCCGAATTTGGCGATCAGGTCGCCGCGTACAGGCAGGCGCAGCTGGCCGCGCAGGCTGGCGAAAGGTTTACCAAAATTTTCTTCCGGCGATGGCGTGGCTTCGTTGCGGCCCAGCGATTGCGGCGCTTCATCGTCGTCGATGGTGTCCGACGGTGCGGGCTTGACCTTGGTTCCCGGCGCGGCCTTGGCTTGCTGAGCTGCGCGCCGTTCGTGTTCGGCCCTGGCTTTGGCCAATTGTTCCTGGCGCCGCTTTTCACGCGCTGCGGCTTCGGCCTTCTTCTGATCCTCGATCAGCTGCGCCAGCTTGTCGACCAGGCCTGACAGGCGCTGTTCGTCGCGCTGCAGGTTGCCGACTTCCTTGCGCTGCGAGTTCAGTTTGGTCGACAGTTGCGCCAGCAGCGTGCCACGCTTGGCCTTTTCCTTCTCCAGCAACTTCTTTTGCTCGTTTTCTTCCTGGGCGATTTCTTCCAGTTCGAACTTCGCGTTCTGGGTCGCGGCCTTGTTGTCCTTGATCGCCTGCAGGTTCACGCGCAGCGTTTCGATCAGTTTCGCCTGCGCCTGCGACACATAACCCATGTATTGCAGCTCGCGGTTGATGCGATTGGGGTTGTCGCCCGACAGCAGCAGCTTGATGCGATCCTCGTTGCCGGCGACATACTGGTCGCGCAGCAGTTTGGACAATTGCGCCTGCTGGCCGTTGACCACGCCGGACAGGTCGGCCTGCTGCTTGACCAGCACATTGAGCTTGGCTTCGGTGCCGGCCTGCTCCTGACTCAGCTCGCGCAGCGAGCGGTTGGCCCTGGAAATTGCCTGCTCCGACTCGGCCAGCGCATCGGCGGCATTGCCCTTGGCGGTCTCGGTCTTGTCGATGTCGCGCTTGAGGTTGGCCAGCTTTTGCTGCAGGTCGGCACGCTCTTTCTCGGCCGCCTGCTTTTGCTTGGCGCGTTCAGTGAGCTGAGCGGCGGCCGGCGGCGACAGCATGCACAACGCTGCGGCCAAGGCCGCAGTCATTGCCCCTGCCGCGAGCGCTGCCGGGCTGCCGGTGCGCCGGCGCCGTAATGCGTTTCGCAGCACCTTCATCATGCAAGAAAGCTTAGTTATTTCGATTTCCCTTGGTTTGCCACGGCCTTGAGTGCCGCGTCGATGGCCGACTGGTCGCCCAGATAGTAACTCTTGATCGGCTTGAGGTTGGCATCCAGTTCATACACCAGCGGCTGGCCGTTGGGGATATTGAGGCCGACGATGTCGTTGTCGCTGATGCCGTCGAGGTACTTGATCAGCGCGCGCAGGCTGTTGCCGTGGGCCGAGATGATGATCTTCTTGCCGGCGCGGATGGCCGGAGCGATCGAATCGTTCCAGGCCGGCAGCACGCGCGCCACGGTGTCCTTGAGACATTCGGTCAGCGGGATTTCTTCACGCTTGAGGTTCGCATAGCGCGGATCGTTGTAGGACGCGCGCGGATCGTCGGCTTCCAGCGGCAGTGGCGGCGTGTCGTAGCTGCGGCGCCATACCAGCACCTGCTCATCGCCATACTGGGCGGCGGTTTCCGCCTTGTTCAGGCCTTGCAGCGCGCCATAGTGGCGTTCATTGAGACGCCAGTCATGCTGCACCGGTAACCACATCAGGTCCATTTCATCGAGCGTGGTCCACAGCGTGCGGATGGCGCGCTTCAAGACCGAGGTGTAAGCCAGGTCGAAGGTGAAACCGGCTTCCTTGAGCAGCTTGCCGGCCTGCTTTGCTTCGGCTACGCCTTTTTCGGTCAGATCGACGTCAACCCAGCCGGTGAAACGGTTGGCGAGGTTCCAGGTCGACTCGCCGTGGCGCATGAAAACGATTTTGTACATAGTGTGGATTCGTGAGAAATAGGAAGAAACGGGAAGAGATCAGAAAATAGCAATGGAAGAATCAAATAGCGTGTCAGCTTCTATTTTATAATGCCGGGATTCAGTAAACCCATTGAGATCCCGTGAAATTCATCGTAGACAATATTTTCCTGATCGGCCTGGTCATCATTTCCGGTGGCGCGCTGCTCATTCCTTTCCTGCAACAGCGCGGCAGCAAGCTGACATTGCTGCAAGCCACCCAACTGATCAACACAGGCAAGACCCTGGTCCTGGACGTGCGCGACGTGGAGCAATTCAACGCCGCCCACCTGCGCGACGCCCGCAACATCCCCCTCAAGGACTTGCAGCAACGCATCGCCGAACTCGACAAGTTCAAGGGCAAGAACGTCATCGTGGTATGCCAGTCCGGCACCCAGACCGCCAAGGCCGAAGCCATCCTCAAGAAAGCCGGCTTCACCGAAGTGCACGGCCTGACCGGCGGCATCGCGGCCTGGCAGGCGCAAGGCCTGCCGACCGCCAGCCAGAAGGCGGCAAAATGACAGCGCGCGTCCTCATGTACAGCACCGGTGTGTGCCCTTACTGCATGATGGCCGAGCGCCTGCTCAAGAGCAAGGGCGTCGATGACATCGAAAAGATCCGCATCGACCTCGACCCGCAGCAGAAGGACATCATGATGGAGAAGACCGGCCGCCGCACGGTGCCGCAAATCTACATCGGCGACACCCACGTCGGCGGCTTTGACGACCTCAGCGCGCTGGACCGCGCCGGCGGCCTCGATCCGCTGCTGCAGGGCTGATCCATTCGCATTTTTCCATCGCATTTTACATTCGTATTAATCCAACCTGAAACGAGAGCATTCCATGGCGGAAGAGAACCAACAAGCTGAACAGCAACCCGTATTCCAGATCCAGCGCGTCTACCTGAAGGACCTGTCGCTGGAGCAACCGAACTCCCCGGCGATCTTCCTGGAACAGGATGCGCCTGCCATCGAAGTGGCGGTCGACGTCGGTGCCGAAGCGCTGGCCGACGGCATCTTCGAATCCACCGTCACCATCACCGTGACCGCCAAGGTCAAGGACAAGGTCGCGTTCCTGGTTGAAGGCAAACAAGCCGGCATCTTCGAAGTGCGCAACATTCCCGCCGAGCAACTGGATCCGCTGCTGGGCATCGGTTGCCCGAACATCATCTATCCGTACCTGCGCGCCAACATCGCCGACGTGATCACCCGCGCCGGTTTCCCGCCGATCCACCTGGCCGAAATCAATTTTGAAGTGTTCTATCAGCAACGCCTGCAGGCGCTGGCGGAACAACAGACCGACGGCACGCTGGTCAACGGCACCACCACCGTCAACTGATCCAGCTCTATCCGCTGCACGCTGCCCCGCTCCGCGCGGAGCGCGTTGCAGCCGGCGTTCCACCCTGCTATCCGATGCCGCGCCCGGCGACCATCCGCGCCATGCACAGCCTCAACCTCTTCAGCGGAGCAAGTCCATGAAATTTTCCCCTCTCGTCCTTTCCGCTCTGATTCTCGGCTCGACCGCAGCAGCGCCCGCTTATGCGCTTGACTTCAAGTCGGTAGGCGCTGCGCCGGCCGTGCTGTACGACGCCCCCTCCGAAAAAGGCCGGCGCGTCTTCGTGGCGCCGCGCGGCATGCCGGTTGAAGTCGTGCTGACCTACGGCGAGTGGAGCAAGGTGCGCGATGCGGCCGGCACGCTGTCCTGGGTCATGTCCAAATCGCTGACGGCCAAGCGCAACGTCGTGGTCAACGTCGCCAACGCCAAGATCCACGCCGCGGCCGACGACAACAGCCCCACCGTGTTCAGCGCGGACAAGAACGTGCTGCTGGAGCTGACCGATGCAACACCGGTGTCCGGCGGTTGGATCAAAGTCAGGCATCGCGACGGCCAGAGCGGCTTCATCAAGGCATCCGAGGTCTGGGGCGACTAAGCCGAGCCAGCTGGCGCATACTCTCCCCATTCCGGCCTCTACAAGCGAATTTTCATGAATATTTCCATACTCGGTGCCGGCGCCTGGGGCACCGCGCTCGCCATCGTGCTGGCGCAGCGGCATCAGGTCGTGCTGTGGGGCCGCAACAGCCAGGCCATGCAGGAAGCTGCCCTGCAACGCGAAAACATGGCCTACCTGCGCGGCTTCCATCTACCGGAGTCGCTGGTGGTGACAGCCGACTTCACGCGCGCGGTCGACCATGTGACTTCGAGCCAGGACAGCCTGCTGATCGTAGCCTCATCGGTGTCAGGCCTGCGCGCTTTGGCCGAGACCTTGCGTGATCATCCGATCCCCAACATCGTCTGGCTATGCAAAGGACTGGAAGAGCAAACCCGTCTGCTGCCGCATCAGATCGTGCGTGAAGTGCTGGGCGACAAGATTCCGGCCGGCGCTTTGTCAGGCCCGTCCTTCGCCCAGGAAGTGGCGCGCGGCCTGCCCTGCGCCCTGACCATCGCCAGCCATGACAAGGCCTTGTGCGAGCGCGTGGTCAGCGCGGTGCACGGCGGCAACCTGCGCGTGTATTCGAGCGATGACCTGATCGGTGTGGAAATTGGCGGCGCTGTGAAGAACATCCTGGCCATCGCCACCGGCGCGGCCGACGGCCTGCAATTGGGATTGAATGCGCGCGCGGCGCTGATCACGCGCGGCCTGGCGGAAATCAGCCGGCTCGGCATCGCGCTGGGCGGCCGTGCGGAGACTTTCATGGGCTTGTCCGGCGTGGGGGATTTGATTCTGACCTGCACCGGTGACCTGTCGCGCAACCGCCGCGTCGGCCTCGGCCTGGCGCAGGGAAAGAAACTCGACGCCATCGTCACCGAACTAGGCCATGTCGCCGAAGGCGTGCGCTGCGCACAGGCGGTGCGCTCGCTGGCGCAGGAGCTGGACATCGACATGCCGATCACCAATGCGGTGGCGGGCGCTTTGTTCGATGGGGTTTCGGTACAGGAAATGGTGGCGCAGCTGTTGTCGCGCGATCCGCGCGAAGAAAACTGAAGCCAAAAATTGATGCAGGGCAAAACCGCCCGCTGAAGAAAAACGGGACCGGCGCCTGGCGCTCAGTCCCGCTGATGCAACCCGAAAAACTTAGCGTGCGACGATGTCGCTTTCCATTTTGGGGCGCTTGAAACGCTTCGGCGACTCGCCTTCGACAATATCGTCGATCTGCTTCGGCAGCTTGTCGTACACCGAGCAATCGTCTTCGCGCTCTTTCGCGCGGAACGATTTTCCCGCCTTGCTGAAACGGCCTTCCTTGGCCGACAGCGCATAGGGCTGGTGATGAGCGGCGCCGCTCTTGGCATTCTTGACTGCGATATTGCGTTCGATTGCTTGCATGACCCTGTCCTTACACGTCTTTTGACGTTCCCGTTCGTGGCGTTCTGCGACGATCAACACCTTGCGGCGCCATCGCAGTTGCGCGTTTTTGGCGCGCTGTAAGTCAACTAACGCACCAAATTCGATTTGGAATACGCAAAATCCGATTTTTTGTCAGGGATTAGCAAGAAAAAACAAAACGCCGCCGTGTTTGCGGCGGCGCAGCAAATCCAGAAAGCCAGTCTTTACAAGGCTTTACAGCATTTTTCTCGACCGAAATTTGAAGAACATACGCAGTAGCAGCAGACCCGTAACAATTGTTGCAAAAAGTATCGGCTGGGCCAGCAGGTTCTTGCCCGCTTTCATCCACCAGAAGTGCAAAATGCCCAGCGGCAAGATCAGATACATCAGCCGGTGCAGCCACAGCCAGCGTTTGGCGCCCAGCCGGCGCACCATGGCGTTGGTGCTGGTGGCCGCCAGCGGGATCAGCAGCACGAAGGCGATGAAGCCGACCGTGATGAACGGCCGCTTGAGGACGTCGCGCCACATTTCTTCCACATCGAAGAAATGGTCGAACCAGAAAAACGTCATGAAGTGCAGCACCACATAAAAGAACGAAAACAGCCCCAGCATGCGGCGCAGCCGGATCAGCCAGTTCCACCCGGTCAGGCGCCGCAGCGGTGTGACTGCCAGCGTGATGCAGAGGAAATACAGCGTCCAGTCGCCGGTGTTGCGTGTGATGAACTCGATGGGATTGGCGCCAAGCCGGTCGAGGAAGCCGAAAGCGATCAGCCGCACGAACGGCAGCAACGCCAGCGCGAACAGCACGCCCTTGAGGATGCCGACCTGGCGCGGCGTGAGGTTGCGCAGTGCGTTCATGGGCGCGCTCAGAAGAATTTCTTCAGGTCCATGCCCGCGTACAACGGCGCGACTTCGTTATAGCCGTTGAACATCAGCGTCTTGCGCTTGCGGGCCAGGAAACCGTCTTCGCCGATGCGGCGCTCCGAGGCCTGCGACCAGCGCGGGTGGTCGACGTTGGGATTGACGTTGGAATAGAAGCCGTACTCCTGCGGCGCCGACACGTTCCAGGCGGTCTTCGGCTGTTCCTTAAGGAAACGGATCTTGACGATGGACTTGGCCGACTTGAAACCGTATTTCCACGGTACTACCACACGCACCGGCGCGCCGTTCTGGGTCGGCAGCACTTCACCGTACATGCCCACCGTCAACAGCGTCAGCGGATGATTCGCCTCGTCCAGGCGCAGGCCTTCGGTGTATGGCCATTGCAGCACGCGTTCGTAGACGCCGGGCATCTGTTTCTTGTCGTCAAGGGTGACGAATTCGATGTATTTGGCGTTGCCAGTGGGCTCGGCCTTCTTGATCAGTTCGGACAGCGAATAGCCGATCCACGGAATCACCATCGACCAGCCCTCGACGCAGCGCAGGCGGTAGATGCGTTCTTCCAGCGGCGCCAGCTTGAGCAGCGCGTCGATGTCGAGCGTCAGCGGCTTCTTCACTTCGCCTTCGATGGCGATGCTCCACGGCCGCGTCTTCAGCGTGCCGGCGTTTTGCGCCGGGTCGGCCTTGTCGGTGCCGAATTCATAGAAATTGTTGTAGGTGCTGGCGTCCTTGAAGCTGGTCTGCTTGTCCATCACGACATAGGCGGAATTGGCCTTGGCGCTCAGCTTCTGCGCGCCCGGCGTCTGCGCCAGCGCAGGTTGCGTCAGGGTTTCCAGCAAGGCGCCGCCGGCGATGGAACCGACCGCGATGTGGCGCATGAAATCGCGGCGCGATTCGAACAGCGCGCGCGGTGTGATCTCGGAAGACAGCGGGACGTCGATGTTGCGGATCTGGCGCTTGATGAACATGGAATCTCCTGTGGCGGACTGCGATGACTGACGCCCATTGGTCGCGTCGATCCGCACCATCTTACAGAAGTTCGCCGATTTGATTTTGCCGGGAGTGGCCGGATTCAGGAGAGATTGGCGATCGGCGCCAGGCGACCCGGCAATTCCGCCAGTTCACGGATGACGTGCACGCCGTCGGGCAGCGTCAGCACGTGATCTTCCGACTGCAGCGCAAATACCGCCATGCCTGCCGCCACCCCGGCCTTGACGCCGGGCAGGCTGTCTTCGACCACGGCGCAGCGCGCCGGCGCCACGCCCATGGCGGCGGCGGCATGCAGGAACAAACCCGGATCGGGTTTCCATTTCTGCACGTCGTAGGCGCTGTAAATGCGGCCTTCGAAATACGGCAGCAAGCCGGTCACGCGCAGGCACAGCGCGATCTTTTCCTGGGGCGCATTGGACGCCAGGCAGAACGGCACGGCCAGCGACTGCACCAGTTCGAGCGCACCGGCGATCGGCTGCAGGCGAGCGCGGAACATGATCGCCATGAGATCGCGCAATTCACTCACGAAACTGGCCGGCAAGGGACTGCCGGCAAGACGTTCGATCTCGGCCACGCAATCGGCCATGTTGACGCCCTTGAATTTCTCCAGCGCTTCGACTGCGGTGATGCTGACGCCGAAGCGCGCGCTGTGCTCGACCCAGGCGTCGGCGGCGACGATTTCGCTGTCGACCAGGGTGCCGTCGCAGTCGAACAGGATCAGGTCGATGCCTGCCAATTGCGTTCTACCTACCGTCGTCATCTCACAGTTCGCCGTAGGAATGCAGGCCTGACAGGAACATGTTCACGCCGAGGAAGGCGAAGGTCGTCACCAGCAGGCCGACCAGCGCCCACCAGGCCGCCACCTGACCGCGCAGACCCTTCATCAGGCGCATGTGCAGCCACGCCGCGTAGTTGAGCCAGACGATCAGCGCCCAGGTTTCCTTCGGATCCCAGGACCAGTAACCGCCCCAGGCTTCGGCCGCCCACAGTGCGCCGAGGATGGTGGCGATGGTGAAGAAGGCGAAGCCGACCGCGATGGCCTTGTACATGACGTCGTCGAGCACTTCCAGCGACGGCAGGCGGTCTTCCAGGTAACCCTTGGACTTGAGCAGATACGCCACCGCCACCATCGCCGCCAGCGCGAAGGTGCCGTAGCCGATGAAGTTGGCCGGCACATGGATCTTCATCCACCAGCTTTGCAACGCCGGCACCAACGGCTGGATCTCGGCGGCGTCGCGCGAGACCGTATACCACAGCAGGAAACCAACCGCCGCCGAAATCACCAGCAGCACGAAGGCACCCAGTTGGCGCGTGGCGTAGCGTTCTTCGTAATACAGGTAGAACAGCGCCGTGATCATGCAGAACAGGATGAACACTTCATACAGATTCGAAATCGGGATGTGGCCGATATCCGGGCCGATCAGGTAGGACTCGTACCAGCGCACCAGCATGCCGGTGAAGCCCAGCACCACCGCCGCCCAGCACAGCTTGGAGCCGAGCGCGGCGCCGGTGCCCGACCGGGCCACCAGGCCGACCCAGTAGAACAGCGTGGACAACACGAACAGCGCGCTCATCCACAGGATTGCGGATTGGCTCGACAGCAGGTATTTGAGGAAGAATTTCTTGTCGGCCATCTCCAGCGCACCGCCATACATGGCGATCGCCGACAGCGCCAGCACCGCCAGCAAGGCCATTAGCCAGCGTACCGATTTCCAGTGCCAGCCGAGCCAGGCAAAGGTCGGCGCCGCCAGCAGCAGCACGGCCTTTTCGTAGTAATCCATGTGGCCGCCGTAGCGGCTCAACGCAAACAGCGACGCCGCCACCAGCGCAGCCGCGTAAATCCAGTCAAGCACGCTGAGGCGCCTGAAAAAGCCGATGTCCTGCGAGTAGGCGTGGGTTTGGCTCAATTCCATTACGATCTCCAGTTCAATCCTGGGGCCGCCGCGCATCGTCGCGGCATCAGGCCCTCCGACATCCTACCCGTCTAGCGCGCGGGAGATATGTCGTTGCGGGCATAAGCGTTAAATGCCCATGCCTATATTATGTCCGACGCTAGCTTACGCCGTTTGCGTCAGCTTCGCCTTGAGTAATTCGAATTCCTTGTCGAAATCCATCGTCTTGCGCTGGGTGCTCATGGCCATGAGCGCGTGCGATCCACCGTCTTGCGGCCGGATCCAGACCCACAAGCGGCGTTCGCGGATGTACAGCATCGAGAACACGCCCAGCACCAGGAACAGGCAACCCAGGTAGACGACTTTTTTGCCCGGCGAGCGCGTGACCTGGAACACCGAAGCCTTGACCTCGTCGAAACCGCTCAGCTTGAGGTACACCGGCGCATGGTAGAAGCCGGCATCGGCCATCGCATTGATCGCCAGCTGCAGGAAGCGCGCATGTTTCTCGTCGGTGCCCATGGCTTTCAGGCCGGCCTTTTCGCGGGCAGTCTGCCACAGCTCCCACATGCTGCCGTTGAGGATCTTCATGAAGATATCGGCGGCTTTTTCCTGCTCGGCGGCCGGAATCTTCTCGATGAAGCGCGACACGGCGATGTAGCCCGATTCCTTGCCGTCACCAGCAAAAATGCTCAGGCCGCGCAAGGCCGATTGCTGCACCTGCTCGCGCAATTGCTGGGCATTGGCGCCGTCGCCTTTCATGGCCTGGCGCGCGTAGCGGGCGGCGGCTTCGGCACGCAAGGCCGGGTTGGCCAATGCGGCGCGCAGGCGCATCCATTCGTCGACGCTGTCTTCGTCATCGGCCGGGATGCGCAGGTAGCGGAACTGCTCGTCCGGCATGTCGCGCACACCCGCCAGGAAGACATATGCGCCGTCGACCAGCACCGGCTGCATGTAGTTGAGGAACTCGCGCGCCTGGCCCGTCTTGTCGCGCAGCTTGTATTGCACGCTCGGGCCGACGTTCTTGAGATCCTTGCTGTTGGCGTTCTTGGCGCCCGAGCCGAGGTGCTTGTCGAGGCCGTCGGCAAAGGACTTGCCCATGCTCTGATTCAGGCTCTTGTTGACGCTGCGGACATCGCCGCTGTTGGCATTGTTACCGTTGTTGTTCATGTTTTCGACGTTGAAGGGACGGAAGCCGCTCCACTCCACCGTGTACTCATTGTCCTTGGCCGCCGACAAGGGCGTGCTGCCGTTGACTTCACCGGCGATCTCGAAGCGCTTGTCGTCGGCGCCGGTCATCGCGTGGCCGGTCAGGCGCAGCTTGCTGCCGCCATCCTCAAAGCTCGACTGGTACACCGCGATGCCGTTGTAGATCAGCGGCTCATTGACCTTGATGGTCGCCGAGAAATCCTTGCCGGTGGCGTTGTCGCGCACGATAACGTCGCTCGCGAACAGCTTCGGCATGCCGGTCGAGTAGTAATCGATGACGAAGCGCTTCAACTGGATCGTGAACGGCAGGTCCTGGATCATCACGCCGTTCTGCTGCGGGATGATGGCGGTGCTGCTGCTGGCGCCTTCGGGGATCAGCGTGTTGCCGCGGAAGGTCGGATTGCCCAGTCCCAGCCGGTGTTCGGCCGGAATCTGCGAAATCACGCCGTTGCCGGCGAACGGCGTCTTGTCGTAGAACCATTGCTGGAAGCGGATCGGCAAGTCGGAGTCGAGCAGGCCGCCGAGGCAGATGATGACAATGGCGCTATGGGCAAAGATGTAACCCAGCTTGTTGGCCGCGCCCTTCTTGGCCGCGATCAGCGTGGCGCCGTCTTTTTCCACCAGCTTGACCTTGTAGCCGTTGGCGCCGATGCGCTGCGCCAGTTGCTGCGCCATCCCGGCCACCGGCGTGGCGACGGTCCATTCAACCTTGTGGTGGAAATTGCGCAGCGACTGCTCGCGCACGTTGTCGCGCCAGCTGCTGACGTCCTTGAGCATCTTGGGACCGTTGCGCGCGATGCACAGCGAGGTCGACAGCACCAGGAAACCCATGATCAGCAGGAACCACCAGGCCGAATACACGGCATACAGGCCGAGCTTGCCGAACACCTCGAACCAGAACGGCCCGAACTGATTGACGTAGTTCGGCATCGGCTGATTCTGCTGCAGCACGGTGCCGATGATGGAGGCGATGGCGATCAGCGTCAGCAGGCTGATGGCAAAGCGCATGGAAGAAAACAGCTCGACGACTTCGGCGACCCAGCGTTGGCGGGTCTTCAATTGGATGCCTGCGGTACTGCCTGTCATAAGTGCTACCTTTATCGATGCTCGATGCTGCTTGTTTTGCTGCTTGCTGTGCAGTTTTTCTGCTGCGCAGTCTCAGCGCCTGCCTTGCCGGCCGGTCTGAGTTGGCCTGGCCTGGCGGAAATGCAAAAGGGGCGGCTTTGCAGCCACCCCCTCCAATTTTGTTGCTCTCTGTTTCTTACATACGACTTTTACTTCAGGCCGGCGATGTAGTCTGCCACAGCCTTGATTTCCTTGTCCGACAAGCGGTCCGCGATGGTGGTCATCTGCGGACTGTTGCTGCGCGTGCCGCCGCGGAAGGCCGTCAGTTCTATCACGGTGTAATCCTGATGCTGGCCGGCCAGACGCGGGTACTGTGCAGGGATGCCGGCGCCGTTCGGGCTGTGGCAGCCGGCGCAGGCCGGAACGCTCTTGGAGGCGATGCCGCCGCGCCAGATCTGCTTCCCGAGTTCAAGGGTGTCCTTGCTCTTGGCGGCACCGGGCTTCGGCGCCTGGGCGTTGAGGTAGGCGGCGATGTTCTTCACGTCTTCATCCGACAAGGCCTTGGCCAGCGGCGACATGATGGGATTGCTGCGGCCGGCTGCGCGGAAATCGGTCAATTGCTTGACGATGTAGGCGGTATGCTGGCCCGCAAGGCGCGGATTGGCGGTAATGGTCGAATTGCCCGCGGCGCCATGACAGGAAACGCAGGCGGTGATGTTGCGCGCCGCGTCGCCGTTGGTATAGAGCGCTTCGCCTTTGGCCGGATCAACCTTGGCGACTGGCTCGGGCTTTTTTTCTTCGGCTGCAAATGCGGTGGAAGATACCGCCAGCACTGCAATGAACAAGGATTTCAACAACGGCGAAAAGGCACGATTCATTCAAACACCCTGAGACTTGATTGTGATAATAAATTGCCAGGTTGGCGACGCGATTCCTCTTTCCCTAACTTTTCAGGCTCGCTTGAAAATGCGCATCCGAAAAGTGTTTCCCCTAGTGCAACACAACAAGAGACAACCCCTTATTGTACAATAGCTTCTCGGCATTTTTGCCCACTTTCAATGCATTTTCCTCCTACTATGTCCCAACTTTGGCAAGCCCGCTTCTTCACCACGGTGAATCATCTCCGTGATTTGCCAAACACCAAGGTACCCGAGATCGCCTTCGCCGGCCGCTCCAATGCCGGCAAATCCACGGCCATCAACGTACTGTGCAATCAGAAAAAGTTGGCATTTGCATCAAAAACGCCAGGACGCACACAGCATATCAATTATTTCTCGATCGGCGGCGCGCATGTGGCGCAGCATCGCAAAGATGAGACAAAAGTCGATGAAATCCGCGCCTTGCTGGTTGATTTGCCCGGTTACGGCTACGCCCAGGTGTCCGGCTCGGCCAAGTTGCACTGGCAAGAACTGCTGGGCGATTATGTCCGCCGCCGCGACCAGCTCGCTGCGCTGGTGATGATTGTCGACTCGCGCCGGCCGTTTACCGACCTCGACATCCAGATGGTGGAATGGTTTGCGCCGACCGGCAAGCCGCTGCATTGCATCCTCAGCAAGGCCGACAAGCTCAACCGCAACGACGCGACCAATGCGTTGCGCCAGGCGCACACCTTCCTGTCCAGCTACGTCGACGCAAAGGGCGAGCCGTTCCCGTTCACGGCGCAATTGTTTTCCGCGCTCAAGCGCACCGGCCTCGAAGAGGCCAACGACAAGATTCTGGAACTGGCAGGATTATCGAATGACGAAGATACCGAATGGGATGCATCGAATGCGCCCGACGACATCGGCAACGAAGAAAATTAACTGAGGAATTAACACCGCAAATAAAAATGCCCTGGAAGGGGGAAACCGTTCCAGGGCAAACGCCTATCGTTTGCACGATGAGCCCCGCTCAGGGAGGGAAGGGGAAGCGGGAGGCAACATACATTGCCTATGCGTCAGAACCCCTCCCGGGAGAAAAGTTTCAGAGGTCGAATCGATTTTTTAATTATCGTCTTTTGACTATTTTTTAATTGAAATTGTTTAAATTTGTCCGCAGTTAAAAGGCCGGCAACATCGCGGCAAAGAGACTGGCCAATACCGCCAGCCGCTTGTCCGAAGTAGTTCGTTGCGGCCTTTGCGCGGTTTAGCGAGTACCTACTTATGTCATCGATTTCCAAGTCTGCCCAGTTCCCCGCCATCCGTATGCGCCGCATGCGCAAGGACGCGTTTTCGCGCGCCATGATGCAGGAGAACATCATCACTCCCGCCGATCTAATCTACCCGGTCTTTATCCAGGAAGGCCAGAACCTGCGCACGCCGGTCGGCTCGCTGCCTGGCGTCGAGCGCCTGTCAATCGACCAGTTGCTGCACGTGGCCGAAGACACGGTCGCACTCGGTATTCCGGTGCTGGCGCTGTTCCCGGTCATCGACGTCGCGCTGAAAACGCCCGACGGTATCGAAGCCATCAATCCCGACGGCCTGGTGCCGCGCGCGGTGGCGGCGCTCAAGCAGCGCTTCCCCGAACTGGGCATCCTCACCGACGTCGCGCTCGATCCCTACACCAGCCACGGCCAGGACGGCGTGATGGACGACAACGGCTACGTGCTCAACGATGAAACCACCGCGCTGCTGGTGCGCCAGGCCTTGGCCCAGGCGCAGGCCGGCGTCGACATCGTGGCGCCGTCGGACATGATGGACGGCCGCATCGGCGCGGTGCGCGACGCACTGGAAGCGGAGCAATTCATCTACACCCGCATCATGGCCTACTCGGCCAAGTACGCCTCGGCCTTCTACGGCCCGTTCCGCGATGCGGTCGGCTCCGCCGCCAACCTCGGCAAGGGCAGCAAGAGCACTTACCAGATGGATCCGGCCAACAGCGATGAAGCCCTGCGCGAAGTGGCGCTGGATCTGCAGGAAGGCGCCGACATGGTCATGGTCAAACCCGGCATGCCGTATCTGGACATCGTGCGCCGCGTGAAGGACGAGTTCAAGGTGCCGACTTTTGCCTATCAGGTCAGCGGTGAATACGCGATGATCAAGGCGGCCGCGCAGAACGGCTGGCTTGATCACGACAAGGCCATGATGGAAGCGATGATGGCCTTCAAACGTGCCGGCGCCGACGGCGTGCTGACGTATTTCGCACGCGACATCGCGCGTTATCTGAAGAAATAAAGCGACAGAAGAAGTCCCGCCGGCGTCGCCTTCAGCGCGACGCCGCGCCTCCCCCTTGCGGATTTTCAACACGCCGATGCGCTTAGTTGAAATCCGGATATGCAATCTCTGAATTGGTATTTTTACAAAGTCGCCGGACTCTTTATAGTCAGCGAAATACGGAGTCCTCTCGGGCTCCGATTCTTTTGGCGCGCGCTTTTTTTATCGCCGCACGCGCCGTCGCTCAACAATAAAACAGGGTCGGGAAATGACATCGCATAAACTTTTCAAGAAGCTCGCGGCCGCCGCGGCGCTCATCGTCACCACATTGGGAGCAGGCGTCGCAAACATTGCGCATGCCGAAGACATCCCGCAAGAAGTCCGCTTCGCCTGGGCCGGCGGCCCGCGCGTCTGGATCCTCGGCAAGATCGACAAGTCCTTCGACAAATCCTTCGGCGCACCGGTGAAATGGATTCCGTTCGCCACCGGCGCCGACGTGCTGTCGCTGTTCGCCGCCAAGGAAATCGACATCGCCCGCTTTGGCTCCAGCCCGGCGGTGGCCGGCATCGCGCGCAAGCTGCCGATTGAAATCATCAGCGTGCCCGAAGTCATCGCCACCAGCGAACGCCTGATCGGCCGCAAGAGCAAGAACATCAATTCGATCAAGGATATCGAAGGCAAGACCGTCGCCTATCCGCCGAACTCGACTGCGCAATATGCGCTGGAACTGGCCATCAAGGTCAATCGTCTCGACAAATCCAAGATCCGCCTGGTGCCGCTGAAGCCGGCCGACCAGGTCGCCGCATGGAAGCGCGGCGATATCGACGCAGCCTATGTCTGGGGTCCGTTCACGCAACAGTTCGAAGCCGACGGCGGCCATGAAATCTTCGTCACCAAGCAGCTGCAAAAAGACGGTTACCTGGTCTACAACAACTTCGTCGTGCGCAAGGAATTCGCCGAGAAGTATCCGCACCTGGTCGTGAAATTCCTGCGCACCTATCAGGAAAAAGTTGACCAATACAAGAAGGATCCGGACGGCTCCGCGCAACTGATCGCCAAGCATCTCGACATCCCTTATGAAACCGCACGCAGCGTATTGACCGGCCTGGAATATCCATCCGGCACCGAGCAGCTGACTCCTGCCTACCTCGGCAACGGCGCCACCACGCCGACCTCCGGTATCGCCAAGGCCGCCAAGGACACCGCCAACTTCCTCGTGGAAATCGGCGACCTGCGCAAGAGCGACGTGCCGGAATCGTTTGCACCGGCAATCAACACCAGCTACCTGAAACAAGCCGTCGCCAAGTAATGTCCATACACCACCTCACGTCTCCATCAGCCGGGGTCCGCGCATGACGGCGCAGGCAATCCTCAACACGGGCGCCGGCATGGGCCCGGCCAAACGCGCCGCCGTCAGCACCGCCGCCGTGGCGCTGGTGCTGGGCGTGTGGCAGCTGTCCGGCACGCTGCGCTGGATTGATCCGCTGTTGCTGCCGCCGCCGAGTGAAATCTTCCAGTCCACGGTCGAGATCCTGGCCGACGGTTACCGCCAGGTCCCGCTGTGGCAGCACATCCTGGTCAGCGTGCTGCGCGCGACGGTGGCGTTCGCCGCCGCCATCGTTGCCGGCATTCCGCTGGGGCTGGCGATGGGCTTGTCGCAACCGGTCAGCGCGGTGCTGGAACCCTTCGTGCAATTCCTGCGGCCGTTACCGAAGATTGCGCTGATCCCGCTGACGGTGGTGTGGTTCGGCATCGATGAAGGCTCCAAGTTTTTCCTGATCTTCATCTCCTGCTTTTTGAGCGTGGTGGTCAGCGCCGCCGCTGCCGCCGTCGGTGTCAACAAGAACCGCCTGCGCGCGGCACAGACGCTGGGCGCGAATCGCTACCAGCTGTTCACGCGTGTGGTATTGCCGAACGCCTTGCCGGAAATCTTCACCGGCGTGCGCCTGTCGATTGGCATCGGCTGGACCTCGCTGATCGCCGCCGAAATGGTGGCCGCCAACTCCGGCCTCGGCTGGATGGTGATCAACGCCGGCACCTATTTACGGACCGACGTGGTGATGCTCGGCATCCTCTTGCTGGGCATCATCGGCTATCTGTTCGACCTCGCGCTGGTGTTGTTGCAGCGCGCCTTTGTACCTTGGGCGGGACGCGACGCATGAACCAGATTGCACAACTGCCCGCCCGCGTACGACTCGCCGGCATCGGCAAAAGCTTCACCTCCGGCAAACAGGCTGCCACGCCGGTGTTGTCGGATATTTCGCTGGAGTTGGAACAGGGCGAACTGGTCTGCCTGCTGGGCCCGTCCGGCTGCGGCAAGTCGACCATCCTCAACCTGATCGCCGGCTTTGAACGAGCCGACCAGGGAGCCATCCTGCTCGACGGTGTGGCGGTCAACAAACCCGGCCCGGAACGCGGTGTGGTGTTCCAGCAGCCGACGCTGTTTCCATGGCTGTCGGTGCTCGACAACGTGACCTTCGGTCCGCGCATGGCCGGCGTCAAGAAGTCAGTCTATCTCCCTGAGGCCGAGCGCTATCTGCGCCTGGTCGGCTTGCAGGACTTCCAGCATCACATGCCGTGGCAATTGTCGGGCGGCATGCGCCAGCGCGCAGCGCTCGCACGCGCCTGGCTGCCCAATCCGGAAATCCTGCTGATGGATGAACCCTTCGGCGCGCTCGATGCGCAGACGCGGCTCATGATGCAGGAGTTGCTGACCAGCGTCTGGCAAACCACCGGCACCACCATCCTGTTCATCACGCATGACGTCGACGAGGCCTTGTTCCTGGCCGACCGCGTGCTGGTGATGTCGGCGCGCCCGGGACGCATCTGTGCGGAATTCAAACTGCCCTTCCCGCGTCCGCGCGACGTCGAGTTGTTGGTGGCCGACCCCGGCTACGGCGCGCTCAAGCAAAAGATCCTGCACATCGTGCGGGAAGAAGCGCGCAAGAGCATGGCCGGCTCAGGCGTGGGCGCATGAGTACGCCGTTGCTTGGCGTGTTGAGCGGCATGGGTCCGCTGGCGGCAGTGAATTTTGCGCACAAGCTGCTGGCGTTGAATCAGGTCGACACCGAGCAGCAGCACATCCCGACGCTGCTGTGGAACGTACCGCAAATCCCGGATCGCCAGCTCGCCCTGTCGCGCGGCGGACCGTCGCCCTTGCCGGCGATGCTGCAAGGCATCGCCGTGCTCAACGCGGCCGGCGCGACGCGCATCGCCATTCCTTGCAACACCGCGCATCACTGGTTCGACGAGCTGGCGGCAGCGAGTGCTGCGCCGCTGTTCCACATCGTCGACGCCACGCTGGCGCAACTCGGTGCGACCGACGAAGTCATCGGCTTGCTGGCTACACGCGGCGCCTTGCAGTCGCGTCTGTACCAGGATCGTTTCGACGCCTCGCAGCGGCCCTACGTGGCCAGCACGGCCGATGAACTCGACGAGCTGTTCATGCCCGGTTGTTACGCGGTCAAGCACGGCACGCCCGATGAAGGCGGCCGCCTGCTCGAAGCCGCCGGCAAACGTCTGCTGGCGCGCGGCGCAACGCGTCTGGTGCTGGCCTGTACCGAGATCGCCACCGGTCTGGCGCGCATCGACTCTCCCCTGCTGACGCTGTCGGTCGACACCAACGAAGCGCTGGCCCGCGTGTGCCTCGACTACTGGCGCGCTGAGGGTAAGGCCTTCAATCTGAACGCCGCATAAAAAAAGCGCACCCCGACGTGAGTCGAGATGCGCTGAAATGCATCGGCTTGCGCCGACTTCTGCTCAGAAACGTTACTACTTCAATTCTGTCTTTTTCAGGCTTGTGATCACTTCCACAGCGAGCACTTCGACTCGGCCTTGGTCATGTATGCCTGGTCGCCGGGAATCGTTTGCACCAGCTTGTAGTAATCCCATGGGCGCTTGGACTCGGACGGCTTTTTCACTTCCATCAGGTACATGTCATGCACCATGCGGCCATCCGGACGGACCACGCCGTTGGAGGTGAAGAAGTCGTTGATCTTGTTCTTGCGCAGGTAATCCATGACCTTGTCGGCGTCGGTGCTGCCGACTGCCTTGACCGCCTTCAGGTATTGGCCCACAGCCGATGCGTCCCCGGCCTGGAACATGGTCGGCATCTTCTTCATCTTGCCGAAGTAGCGATTGCCCCATGCGCGCGCCTGGTCGTTCATGTCCCAGTACCAGCCGTCGGTCAGGTACATGCCTTGCGTGACTTGCAGGCCCAGCGAATGCGTGTCGGTGATGAAGATCAGCAGACCGGCCAGCTTCATGGTCTTGTTCACGCCGAATTCATTGGCTGCCTTGATGGCGTTGATGACGTCGCCGCCGGCCACTGCCAGACCCAGGATCTGCGCCTTGGAGGATTGCGCCTGCAGCAGGAAGGACGAGAAGTCCGACGTTGCCAGCGGAGCGCGGACCTGACCCACGACAGTGCCGCCGCCGGCCTTGACGACGTCGCTGGTGTCTTTTTCAAGCGAGGTGCCGAAGGCGTAATCGGCCGTCACGAAGTACCACGACTTGCCGCCCTGCTTGGTGATCGCTGCGCCGGTGCCGCGCGCCAGTGCCGTGGTGTCGTAGGCGTACTGGACGGTGTAGGCGTTGCATTCTTCATTGGTCTGGCGCGTGGTGCCGGCGCCGACCGAGATGAAGACCTTTTTCTTTTCGCCGGCTACTTTGCCCATGGCCAGGCTGGCTGCGGAATTCACGCCGCCGACCAGCATGTCGACGCCGTCGCGGTCAAACCATTCGCGCGCCTTGTTGGCGGCGATGTCGGCCTTGTTCTGGTGATCGGCAAACACGAATTCGACCTTCTTGCCGTTGATGGTGCCGCCTGCATCGGCGATCGCCATCTTGATCGCTTCGATGCCACCCTGGCCGTCCATGTCGGCGTAAGTGCCGGACAAGTCAGTGATGAAACCGATCTTGATGGTGTCGCCGGCGGCGTTGGCGTTGCCGCTGAATACTGCACACATGGCGGCGGACATTGCCGCCATTTTCAGAAATTTTTTCAAACCCGTCTCCTCTGTTGTTATGGCCCTGCTGCGGCGCGCAACCTGGAATTGCGCGCCGCCTCCCTGTTCACATCACATCAATTACGCAGCACGCGGATCGTTCACCACGGCCTTGGTCGGCTCACCGTCGACCAGACGCAGCAAGCCGAGCGGATTGCTGTTTTGCAGCGCAGCCGGCAGCAACTCGTCCGGATAGTTCTGGTAGCAGATCGGACGCAGGAAGCGGTCGATCGCCAGCGTGCCCACCGACGTGCCGCGCGCATCGGATGTCGCCGGATACGGACCGCCGTGCACCATCGCGTCGCTCACTTCGACGCCGGTAGGGAAGCCGTTGACCAGCAGGCGGCCGGCCTTCTGTTCCAGCAGCGCGACCAGGTCCTGATAGCCGCGCAGGTCTTCCGTCTGCGCCTGCAAGGTGGCGGTCAGCTGACCGTGCATGTTGCGGGCGAAGTCGATCAATTGCTCGCGGCTTTCCAGCTCGACGATCACGGTTGCGGGGCCGAACACTTCTTCTTCCAGCGGCGCTTCCTTGGTGAACAGCACAGACGCTTCCGCCTTGAACAGATGCGGCACGGCTTGTGTTTCGCTGCTGCCGCCGGCGGCGAGGACGACCACGCCGGGGACTTTGCTCAGGCGTTCCACGCCGCCGCCGTAAGTCTTCAGACCGGCGCTGTTGAGCATGGTCTGTGGCGTTTGCGCCAGCGTTGCTTCACGCAGTGCTTCAATGAACTTGGTCAGTTCCGGCGAGCGCACGCCAAGCACCAGACCCGGGCTGGTGCACAGCTGGCCGACGCCGACCACCACCGAAGCGATCAGGTCGCGCGCAATCGCTTCACCGCGTGTCGCCAATGCTTGCGGCAACACGATGATCGGATTGATGCTCGACATTTCTGCGAACACCGGGATCGGTTGCGGACGCGCCGCCGCCATGTCGCACAGTGCACGGCCGCCACGCAGCGAACCGGTGAAACCGACCGCTTGAATACCCGCGCTCTTGACCAGCTGCGCGCCGACGCGATCGCCGTAAATCATGTTGAAGGTGCCGGCCGGCACGCCGCTGCGCTTGACTGCGCGCTCGATGGCGTTGGCCACCAGTTCGGAGGTAATCAGGTGACCGCTGTGCGCCTTGAACACGACCGGGCAACCGGCCGCCAGTGCTGCTGCGGTATCCCCGCCGGCCACCGAGAACGCCAACGGGAAATTGCTGGCGCCGAACACGGCCACCGGACCGACGCCGATGCGGTATTGACGCAGATCGGGACGCGGCAAAGGTGTACGTTGTGGCAGCGCCGTATCGATGCGAGCGCCGTAGAAATCGCCGCGGCGCAGGACCTTGGCGAACAGGCGCATCTGGTTGCTGGTGCGGCTGCGCTCGCCTTGCAGGCGAGCTGCAGGCAAGGCGGTTTCGCGCGACACTTCAGCGATGAAGTCGTCGCCGAGGGCGTCGATTTCTTCAGCGATGGCGTCGAGGAATTTGGCGCGTGCTTCGGCCGACAAGGCGCGATACGCCGGATAAGCCGCGCTGGCGGCATCGACCGCGGCGCTGACTTCAGCTTCCGTTGCGGTCAGGAATGGGACGGCATGCGCTTCGCCGGTCGCCGCTGCGATGCTGAGCAACTTGACGTCGCCTTCGCCGCTGCGTCCGCCGCCGATATAGTTATGTCCGAGCAGTGTCATTTTTATCGTTCTCCAGATTTACATCGATTGGGTGAGCATACGAGCATAGTCGTCTTCCGACGCCACGCGCGGATTGGTTTTGTGGCTGTGGTCAGCCAGCGCGCCCTTGATGATCTTCGGATACATGTCTTCGGTCACGCCGAGTTCGGCCAGGCCGGTCGGCAGGCCGAGGCGCTTGCTCATGTCCTTGATCGCGGGGCCGATGTCGGCTTCGTTGGCCAGTCCCATGGCGTGCGCGATGCGCGCCAGTTTCTTTTCCTTGATAACCGATTCCGAATCCTTGTTGAACTCGATGATGGCCGGCAGGAAGATGGCGTTCAGGGTGCCGTGGTGCAGGCGCGGATTGATGCCGCCCAGCGAATGGCTCAGGCTGTGCACGCAGCCGAGGCCCTTCTGGAACGCCATGGCGCCTTGCATCGATGCGCTCATCATGTTCAGGCGCGCTTCGCGGTCGTGCGGTTCCTTGGTGGCGCGTTCAATGTGCGCCCAGGCGCGCCACAGGCCGTCCAGCGCAATGCCGTCGGCCGGTGGGTTGAACGACGGCGCCATGAAGGTTTCCAGGCAGTGGGCGATGGCGTCCATGCCGGTGGCGGCGGTCATCATCGCCGGCAGGTTCAGTGTCAGTTCGGGATCGCAGATCGCCAGGCGCGGCACCAGGTATGGCGACAGCACGCCGACCTTGCGGCCGTCGTCGAGGATCAGGATGGCGCCGCGGCCGACTTCGCTGCCGGTGCCGGCGGTAGTCGGGATGGCGATCACGGGCGCGGTCTTGGCGGTGATGTTGGCGAGGCCGCCTTCGATCAGCGCGAACGACTTGAGCGTGCCTTCGTGCGTGCCGCAGACGGCCACGCCCTTGGCGAGGTCGATCGAGGAGCCGCCGCCGACGGCGATGATGCCGTCACAGGCGCCGTCGCGGAACATCTTGACCGCAGCGCGCACGGCGGTTTCATTGGGGTTCGGCGGAGTCTGATCGAACACTGCGACTTGTGCGCCGTCTTTCAGTTGAGCCACGACCTTGTCGAGAATGCCGGCATTGCGGATGCCCATGTCGGTCACGATCAACGGCTTGCGGATGCCAATGCGGTCGCATTCCTGCTGCAGCAGAGCGAGCGCGCCGTAGTCGAACTGGACTTGGGTAATGTAGTTAATCAATGCCATCGTACATAGCCTTAAAGTTATAGATATACTTGCAGCGTGTTGCGGAGCCGGCAGCTTCAGAAACACGGCACATCAGGCGGTTTCCCTGAGCGATTCAAGCTTTAGAGGCAAAACTGTATGCCAATCGGCAGGCTTTGCCTAATGAGAGCTGCTGATACAGCTATAACCAGTATTCATATCCAATGCCATTCCCATGATGCAAGAAATTCCTTCGCTGAGTTCGATTACCTCCCGCCTGCATCTGAAACAGCTGCGCCTGCTGATTGCACTGGCCGACCACGGCTCCCTGCTCAAGGCGGCGGAACAGGTCGCGTTGACGCAACCCGGCGCCAGCAAAGCCTTGCAGGAGATCGAAACCACCCTGGGCGCGCAACTGTTCGTACGCACCAACCGCGGCCTGGAAGCCACCGACCTCGGCCATTGCGTGATCCGTTATGCGCGCCTGATCCAGACCGACCTGGCGCACCTGCGCGAAGACATGATCGGCATCCTGCAGGGCCATGGCGGCCGGCTGGCGCTGGGGGTGATTATGGGGGCGGTGCCGCTGCTGACCGATGCGCTGACGCGCCTGCTGGAAAAGCGCCCGGCGCTGTCGGTGGAAATCGTCGAGGACACCAGCGCGCGGCTGTTGCGCCTGCTCGATCAGGGCCGGCTGGACATGGCGATTTGCCGCACCAGCATCAGCCAGCAGCCGCACCTGTACGACAGCGTCGACATTCACAACGAAAAGCTGGCGGTAGTGGCCAACATCAACCACCCGCTGGCGCGCCGCGAGACGCTGCAGCTCACCGACCTGGCGGATTCGCGCTGGGTGGTGTATTCGGCCAACATGCCGATGCGGCTGCTGCTGGAGCGCGAGTTCCACGAGGCCAACCTGCGCTTCCCGCTGCACTTGCTGGAAACCACCTCGGCCTTCACCACCTTGTCGCTATTGCAAAGAAATCCATCCTTCGTGGCGCTGATGTCGGTCGACGTGGCGCAATTCTGCACGCGCTTCGGCATGACCACGATCCTGCCGCTGCCGCTGCATTCGCGCAGCGAGCCCTACCAGTTGGTGACGCGCCACGGCAGCATGCGCTCGTCGGTGGCGCAGCTGTTCATCGACGAATTCACGGAGGCGCCGAAGGAAGAGGCGTAAAAAAAGCGCTCCGTTGCGGGAGCGCTTTTCTGATGTTGCTTCGACGTCGGCTTATTTGTTCGGCTTATTTGTTCGGCTGCGGTGTGATGCGCAGGTAAGGACGCGGCGAGGTGTAACCCTTCGGATACTTTTGCTTGATCACTTCTTCGTCCTTGACCGACAACGGGATGATGACGTCGTCGCCGTCTTTCCAGTTGCCCGGCGTGGCCACGGTGTAGCCGTCTGTCAGTTGCAGCGCATCCAGCACGCGCAGCACTTCGTCGAAGTTGCGGCCGGTGCTCATCGGGTAAGTAATGATCAGGCGCACCTTCTTCTTCGGATCAATGATGAACAGCGAACGCACGGTCGCGGTTTCGGACTGGTTGGGATGGATCATGTCGTACAGGCCGGCGACTTTCTTGTCGACGTCGGCGACGATAGGGAAACCGACCACGGTCTTTTGCGTGTCTTCGATGTCCTTGATCCACTGGGTGTGCGCTTCGGCGCCGTCAACCGACAGGGCGATAGCCTTGACGTTGCGCTTGTCGAATTCAGGTTTCAGCTTGGCGGTCAGGCCCAGCTCGGTGGTGCAGACCGGCGTGAAGTCGGCCGGATGCGAGAACAGGACCACCCAGGAGTCGCCTGCCCATTCGTGGAACTTGATTTTGCCGATGGAGGAATCTTGCTCGAAATCCGGCGCGGTATCGCCCAAACGTAGTGTCATGTCAGTCTCCTTGGTAACAAAATTCAGGACGTCTACTATAACGTCAGTGACGTCGCGGCCCAACAATTATTAACGAGTAACCAAATAACGCCGCGCTATGAAAACGCCGCCGGCGACCGCCGGTTTCATTGCGTCAACACTTGCAGGCTTTGCAAGAACTGGTCGGCGTTCTGGTAGCCGATCACGCGCTTGCCGGCCAGCTCGCGGCCCTGGCCGTCGAACAGGATGATGCCGGGCGGACCGAACAGCTGGAAGCGCTTGAGCATGGCCTTGTCGTCGGCGTTGTTGGCGGTGACGTCGATCTGGAGCAGGACCATGCGGGCGAATTTCTCACGTACGCGCGGATCGGTGAAGGTGAATTTTTCCATTTCCTTGCACGACACGCACCAGTCGGCGTAGAAATCGAGCATGGCCGGCTTGCCGCCGGTCTGCGCAAGCGCGGCGTCGAGTTCGGCGACCGAACGCACGCGTATGAAATCAGTATGCGCCGCCGCTTTAGCGCTGCCCAGATGCGACAGCGGCGCCAGCGGATCGCGACCACCGGTGGCGACATTGAGCAATTGCAGCAACCCCAGCGCAGCGAACGCCAGGCCGCAGGCGCGCGACATCCAGTGTCCCCGCTTGCTCCACAACAGGTAGGCGCCGTAGGCGATACCCAGCGCCGCCCAGCCGGCCACGAAGACCCAGGCCGGAATCAGCGGCGACACCATCCACAAGGCGGTGGTCAGCATCAGCACGCCGAAGAAGCGCTTGACCGATTCCATCCAGCCGCCGGCGCGCGGCAGCAAGGCCCCGGCGGACGCGCCGATGATCAGCAACGGTACGCCCATGCCGAGCGCCATCGCGAACAGGGCACTGCCACCCAGCACGACGTCGCGCGTCTGGCTGATGTAGAGCAACGCGCCGGCCAGCGGTGCGGCGACGCAGGGGCCGACGATCAAGGCGGAAATCGCACCCATTGCAAATACACCGGCCAGCTTGCCGCCGCCCTGCCCCGATGCTTCGGCCAGTTTCGATTGCCATGCTGCCGGCACTTGCAGTTGGTAAAAATCGAACATCGACAGCGACAAACCCACCATCAGCAGCGCAAATGCCGACAATACCCAGGGATTCTGCAGCGCCGCCGACAGGCCTTCGCCGATCAGCCCGGCGGCGATACCGAGCGCAGTGTAGACCAGCGCCATGCCGAGCACATAATCGGCCGACAGCAACAGACCGCGGCCGCGTTTGGCGTGCGCGCCTTCGCCGACGATGATGGAGGACAGGATCGGCACCATCGGCAGCACGCAGGGTGTGAACGAGAGGCCAACACCGAGCAGGAAGAACAGCGACAGAATAGTCAGCAGCTTGCCGCTCCTGAGCGCGGTGGTGATTCTGTCCATCTCGGAACCGCTTCCCCCCATGCTGAAGGACGCGGCATTACCGGACGCATCCGCCGGCTCGACAAGCTTGCCGACAGCGCTCGTCGACATCTCGACGGCAGTATCCATCGGCGGATAGCACAAGCCCTTGTCGGCGCAGCCCTGGGCGGTCGAAATCAGTTTGAATGCGGCGCCGGACGCAGCCGCCTCAACCGGAATGCGGATGCTGACGCTGTGACGGTAGGTCTCGACTTCCTTCTGGAAATTCTCGTCGTACTTGACCTTGCCATGCGGAAAATCGGGCTGACCCAGCGTGACGCCATCGGCCTTGAAATGAAAACGATCGCGGTACATGTAGTAGCCGTCAGCGATCGCGTAGGTGATCTGCAGCGTGCCGGCGTCGACCATCACGGCGGAAAAACGGAAGGCCGCTTCAGGCGCGAGGTAGTCTTCCGACGACGCGGTTGCCGGCGTCAGCGAGGCGGCCAGCAAGGTCGCCAACAATAGTTTCATCAAGAAGCCGCCACGTACGGCGACCAGCAAACACTTAAACATTCATCTCTTTCCCGGTTTCTGCAACGATCCAGTTCAGGTAGGCGGGCAGGCCGGCGGCAATCGGCAGCGCGATGATTTCCGGCACGTCGTAAGGATGCGCGGCAACGATCGCCGCTTCGAGTTCGGCATAGCGCGCCTGCGTGCTCTTGATCATCAAGCTTATCTCGCCGGCATGCTCGACGGCGCCCTGCCACCGATATATCGACTGTACCGCAGGCATGATATTCACGCAGGCCGCCAGACGGCCTTCCACCAGCGTGTGCGCCAGTGATTTCGCCAGCTCGGCGTCGGGCACGTTGGTCCATACGATCAGTGCTTGTTCCATGGCATCTCTCCCGTTTTCTTCAGAAGTCAGAAGCGTCGCCGCGTGAAGATCACTGCGGCGTAGAATCCCGCGCAGCAATAGAACGCCAGCACCGCCAAATCCAGCAACGGCGCCTGCGGCCAGCCACCCAGCACCAGCGGGCGCACCAGATTCACGGCGGCGCGCAGCGGCAGGAATTGCGATACCGCTTGCAGCCATGACGGCAACTGCGCAACCGGATAATACACGCCCGACAGAAATGTCATCGGCGTGAGCACCAGCGTGAAGTAATACGTAAAGAAATCGTAGCCCTTGGCAAGCGCGTTCATGATCAGCCCCAACGCGCCGAAGGTCATGCCGACCAGGAACAGCACCGGCAGCACCAACACCACCTGCGGATGCAGGCCGATGCCGAGCGCGAACATCACGCACAGGATGGCGGCGCCGCTGAACAGCGACTTGGTGGCAGCCCACAGCAACTCGGCCAGCACGATATCGTCGAGCGCCAGCGGCGCGTTCATCAGCGCGTCCCAGGTCCGCTGCACGCTCATGCGCGAGTATGCCGAATACAGCGCTTCGAACGACGCGGCAATCATCACCGACATGCAGATCGAGCCCGAAGCGAGATAGTGGATGTAGGGAATCCCGTCGATTTCCTTGAGGATGCTGCCGAGGCCGTAACCGAAGGCGATCAGCGTAATCAGCGGCTCGGCGATATTACCGATGATGCTGGCGGCCATGAGCTTTTTCCAGACCAGGAAATTGCGGCGCCAGATCGGGAAGAAGCGCAGCGAAAACGCCGGCGGTGCGTAGATTGTCGTCATGTGTGATGTCCAGGCGCCCTAGTCGCGCATTTCGCGGCCGGTAAGTTTGAGGAAAAGATCTTCGAGGTTGGCCGGGCGATGCATGTAGCGCACGCCCTGCACATGCTGCAAGGTGGCCAGCAGCGCCTGCGCATCGTTGGTGTAGCAGAACACAGTCTCGCCGCTATATTCGACGCGCGAGGCGTGGCTGCGACCGTGCTGCTCGGCCCAGGCTCTGGCGTTTTCGCCGTAGATCTCGAGCACCTCGGCTTCGATGTGTTGGGCGATAAGATCCTGCGGCGAGCCTTCGGCGATCATCTTGCCGTGATCGATCACCGCCAGACGGTCGCACAGCCTTTCGGCTTCGTCCATGAAGTGAGTGGTCAGCAGGATGGTCTTGCCGCGCGCCAGCAGGTTCTTGAGGCGTTCCCAGATCATGTGGCGCGCCTGCGGATCGAGCCCGGTGGTGGGCTCGTCCATGAAGATCAGGTCGGGATCGTTGACCAGCGCGCGCGCCAGCGTCAGCCGCCGCTTCATGCCGCCGGACAGTTCAGCGATGCGGGCATCCTTCTTAGCCGTCAGGTTGGCGAACTCGAGCAACTCGGGAATGCGCTGCGCCATCGTCGCATCGTTGATGCCGAAGTAGCGCGCGAACACCAGAAGGTTTTCCTGCACGGTGAAGTCGGGATCGAGGTTATCGGCCTGGGGCACCACCCCGACGCGCATGCGTGCGGCGCGCGCCTGATCCGGGATGATCTTGCCGCCGAGCCGGATTTCGCCGCTGTCAGGTGTGGCAAGGCCGAGGCACAGACGCAACGTGGTGGTTTTGCCGGCGCCGTTGGGACCGAGCAGGCCGTAGCATTCGCCGGGACGCAGAGCGAAGCTCAGGTCGTTGATGATGGCAACGCGCTGGTCGCCGGCGCCGAATGCCTTGTGCAGCTTATAGACCGACAGTATCGATGGCTCCGTCATATCTTCCATGGCGCCGCGCGGGCGCTTCGTTGTTGTTGGCGTGCCGGCGCGCCTGCGCGTCGGTTCGTAGCGCCGGGCAAACCGCGGTTGATGTGACCGCGATAGTTCGTCCGATCCACGCGACTTGCACCTCGCGACTGGCCTTTCGACAGTGTTTTCCTGGACTTGTTGCAGTCGGACTGGGCAAGTTTGACAGCACAAAACTGCACGGTACTGCAATGTCCCCGAAATGCAAAAAGCCAGGCATGGCCTGGCTTTTCTCTTTCATCGTGCTTGACGCGATGTCAGCATGCGGCAGCGTGATTACTCGACGCTTGGCGCTTCTTCCGAGACGTCCGGACGATCGACCAGTTCAACGAAAGCCATAGGAGCATTGTCGCCGACGCGGAAACCCATTTTCAGGATGCGCAGGTAGCCGCCGTTACGTGCGGCGTAACGTGGACCCAGTTCGGAGAACAGCTTGCCGACGATTTCGCGGTCGCGCAGGCGGGAGAATGCCAGGCGCTTGTTGGCCAGTGTATCGGTCTTGCCCAGAGTCAGGATAGGCTCGACGACGCGGCGCAGTTCCTTGGCTTTTGGCAGGGTTGTCTTGATGGCTTCGTGGCGCAGCAGGGATACTGTCATGTTGCGCAGCATTGCCAGGCGGTGCGAGGAAGTACGATTCAGTTTACGGAGACCGTGACGGTGACGCATGATATTTCCTTTCAGATTACAGTTTTAATCCAGTTCTTCTATCAGCAGTGTCTGACTGCCGCGGACCGGTATCGATTGGGTTATTGCCTGTTGCCAGGACTTGGTGCTGCTCTACGGTACTGCTTTTTGCTGCTTTGCTTAGCATGGTGAGCGATTTTTCAACCGCTCACCAGCATTGCAATTACTTTTCCAGGCCGGCTGGCGGCCAGTTTTCCAGCTTCATGCCCAGGGTCAGACCACGGGATGCCAGAACTTCCTTGATTTCGTTCAGGGACTTGCGGCCCAGGTTCGGCGTCTTCAGCAGTTCATTCTCGCTACGTTGGATCAGATCACCAATGTAGTAGATGTTTTCGGCCTTCAGGCAGTTTGCCGAACGGACAGTCAGTTCCAGATCGTCGACCGGACGCAACAGGATAGGATCGACTTGCGGTGCGCGCGATGGAGCTTCGGCAGTCGCTTCGGTGCCTTCCAGGGCGGCAAACACGTTCAGTTGATCAACCAGGACGCGGGCCGATTGACGGATCGCTTCTTCAGGTGTGATCACACCGTTGGTTTCGATGTTGATGACCAGCTTGTCCAGGTCGGTACGTTGTTCCACGCGAGCCGATTCGACGGCGTAGGAAACACGGCGCACTGGCGAGAACGACGCGTCCAGGATGATGCGACCGATGGTCTTGTTGGCATCTTCGGACAGACGGCGAACGTTGCCCGGCACATAGCCGCGGCCCTTTTCAACCTTGATCTGCATGTCCAGCTTGCCGCCTGCGGTCAGGTTGGCGATCACGTGATCCGGATTGATCAGCTCGACATCGTGCGGCAGATCGATATCCGATGCCAGCACTACGCCTTCGCCTTCTTTCTTCAGGGTCAGTGTGACTTCGTCGCGGTTATGCAACTTGAACACGACGCCCTTCAGGTTCAACAGAATGTCAACGACGTCTTCCTGCACGCCGTCGAGGGAGGAATACTCATGTACGACGCCGGCGATGGTAACTTCGGTCGGGGCGTAACCGATCATCGACGACAACAGAACGCGGCGCAGCGCGTTGCCCAGGGTGTGGCCATAGCCACGCTCGAACGGCTCCATCACGACCTTCGCGTGACCGGCGCCCAGTGCTTCAACTTCGATGATACGTGGCTTCAACAAACTATTTTGCATGAAATGTCCTCTTCAATACCCTCGGTTCGTTACACCGATAAGGCTGATGGCATGTCGGAAAAATGCCCACCGTGAAGGTGGGCACAGGAAAAACTCAGGATACGGATTAACGCGAATACAGTTCGACGATCAGCGATTCGTTGACGTCGTTGGCGATTTCGTTACGGTCCGGGGAAGTCTTGAAAGTGCCTTCGAGCTTCTTGGCATCAACGGAAACCCACGATGGGAAACCGGATTGCTCAGCCAGCGACAGGGCTTCGGCGATACGCACTTGCTTCTTGGCCTTTTCACGGACGGCGACGACGTCGCCAGCCTTGACCTGGTACGAAGCGATGTTCACGACGATACCGTTGACGGTCAGCGCCTTGTGTGAAACCAGTTGACGCGCTTCAGCACGGGTCGAACCGAAACCCATACGATAAACGACGTTGTCCAGACGGGCTTCCAGCAGCTTCAGCAGGGTCTCGCCGGTGTTGCCCTTGCGGCGGTCGGCTTCTGCGAAGTAGCGGCGGAATTGGCGCTCGAGCACACCGTAGATGCGCTTGACCTTTTGCTTTTCGCGCAATTGGTTGCCGTAATCCGAAGTGCGAGCACCCGATGTACGACCGTGTTGACCTGGCTTGGAATCCAGTTTGCACTTGGAATCCAGCGAGCGACGTGCGCTCTTCAGGAACAGGTCGGTGCCTTCACGGCGGGAAAGTTTTGCTTTAGGTCCGATATAACGTGCCACGGTATTTCCTTTAATTGAATGACGTCCCAAGGCCGTCGCCGGCCTGAACGCTAGTTTGATCTGCGTGCTATCAAACAGTGGGCTTAAGAACAAAACCCGCCAAGGTCATTGGCGGGTGATTTCCAACGCTTTCGCATGTTCTGCGAAAGCGCAAGATTATACTACAGATTAGATACGACGACGCTTTGGTGGGCGGCAGCCGTTGTGCGGGACCGGAGTCACGTCCTGGATCTGGGTGATCTTGATACCCAGGTTGTTCAGTGCGCGCACAGCCGATTCACGGCCTGGGCCTGGGCCCTTGATGCGCACTTCCAGATTCTTGATGCCGCATTCGATTGCAACCTTGCCGGCAGCTTCAGCAGCGACCTGGGCAGCAAACGGAGTCGATTTACGCGAACCCTTGAAACCGGCACCACCCGAAGTCGCCCAAGACAAAGCATTACCTTGGCGATCGGTGATCGTGATGATGGTATTGTTGAACGAAGCGTGAACGTGAGCGATACCTTCTGCAACGTTCTTCTTAACTTTCTTGCGCACGCGTGCTGCTGCGGCGTTATTTGGGCTCTTTGCCATAATTATTTCCTTGAATCCGGTAATCGACTAGCGGGTGCCGGGATTATTTCTTCAACGATTGTGCGGCTTTACGTGGACCCTTGCGAGTACGCGCATTGGTGCGGGTACGTTGGCCACGGCAAGGCAGGCCCTTGCGGTGACGCATACCACGGTAGCAGCCCAGGTCCATCAAACGCTTGATGTTCATCGACAGTTCGCGACGCAGGTCACCCTCGACGACGAATTTTGCAATTTCGTCACGGAGCTTTTCCAGTTCGTTATCGTCCAGATCCTTGACCTTTTTATTGGTCGGGACACCGGTGGCGACGCAAATGTCTTGCGCGCGTGGACGGCCAATACCGTAGATGGCTGTCAAGCCGATTACAGTGTGCTGATGGTTGGGGATGTTGACCCCTGCAATACGTGCCATGCGTTATTCCTCGATCAATAACGTTAAATTAACCTTGGCGCTGTTTATGACGCGGTTCTGTGCAGATAACACGAACAACGCCTTTGCGCTTGATGATTTTGCAGTTGCGGCAGATCCGCTTGACTGATGCGAGCACTTTCATTGTGGCCCTCTTTCTTTCGATACTAGGTTCGTTTCACACTACTTGGTACGGAACACGATACGTGCCCGGCTCAAATCATAAGGAGTCAGTTCCACCGTGACCTTATCCCCTGGGAGGATGCGAATATAGTTCATCCGCATTTTCCCGGAAATATGGCCGAGTACAACATGTCCGTTTTCCAACTTAACTCTGAATGTCGCATTAGGCAGATTCTCCAGAATCTCGCCTTGCATCTGAATAACGTCGTCTTTTGCCATTCGATCGTCTGTTCCTTTGGGCGCTACCCTTCACCTATCGTGAAGTCATACCGCCCTTGAAATTTGCCTTGCGAAGCAACGATTCATACTGCTGTGACATTACATAATTCTGGACCTGCGCCATGAAATCCATGGTGACGACCACAATAATCAGAAGAGAGGTTCCACCGAAGTAGAAAGGCACCTTCCAACGTGCGATCAAAAATTCAGGCAACAAGCAAACCAATGTGATGTACACCGCACCGGCCAACGTCAAGCGCATCAAGATCTTGTCGATGTAACGGGCTGTCTGGTCACCAGGACGAATACCGGGAACAAACGCACCGCTCTTTTTCAGGTTATCTGCAGTTTCTTTGCTGTTGAATACCAACGCAGTGTAGAAAAAACAGAAGAAAACAATTGCAATCGCATACAGCAGCGCATGAATCGGTTCGCCCGGCGCCATCGATGCAGCCAAATCCTTCAGGAAGCGAATGAAAGGATTCGATGTATCGCCGGAAGTGAACCAGCTCGTGATCGTCGCCGGGAACAAGATGATCGACGAAGCGAAGATGGGAGGAATCACACCAGCCATGTTCAGCTTAAGCGGCAAATGACTGCTTTGCCCGCCGTAGATCTTGTTGCCGACCTGACGCTTCGCATAGTTCACCAGGATCTTGCGTTGGCCGCGTTCAATGAACACCACCAGGAACGTCACCAGCGCCACAATCACGCAAATCAGGATCGCCGACAATGCGCTCATCGAACCCGTACGAACCAGTTCAAACAAGCCACCCAATGCGTTCGGCAAACCAGCTGCGATACCAGCAAAGATAATGATCGAAATACCATTACCCAGACCGCGCTCTGTAATCTGCTCGCCCAGCCACATCAGGAACATCGTACCGGTCACCAGCGTCACGACCGTCGTCAGGCGGAACGCCAGACCCGGATCCAACACAAGACCGGCTTGCGACTCCAGTGCTACAGCAATACCCAGCGCCTGAAACGTCGCCAGCACCAGGGTGCCGTAGCGGGTGTACTGGGTAATCTTGCGACGCCCGGCTTCACCTTCTTTTTTCAACGCTTCGAGCTGCGGCGATACCACCGACAGCAACTGCATGATGATCGACGCCGAAATGTACGGCATGATCCCAAGAGCGAAAATTGTGAAACGCGACAGGGCACCGCCGGAGAACATGTTGAACATGCCCAAGATGCCGCCCTGGTTTTGTTTGAACAATTGCGCCAACTGCGTCGGGTCAATTCCTGGAACAGGAATGTGAGCACCGATGCGATATACAACTAATGCCGCCAGCAAAAACCACAAACGGTTCCAAGGAAAACCTTTTGCAGCGCCTTTAGCAAGTTGAGGTGTAGTCGCCAATTAATGCTCCGCGTCAAACGTCAGATTAAGCTACCGAACCGCCGGCAGCTTCAATAGCTGCTTTTGCGCCCTTGGTAGCAATCAAACCCTTGACTGTTACTTTCTTGGTCAGCTCACCCGACAGGATGATGCGGACAACCTTGGCCAGTTCGCCAATGACACCGGCTTGCTTCAATGCCAAGATATCGATTTCGGTAACCGGCAGGCTTTCCAGATCGGACAAACGGACTTCAGCCTTGTACGGCGTTGCCAGCGACTTGAAACCGCGCTTTGGCAGACGACGTTGCAGAGGCATCTGACCGCCTTCGAAACCGACTTTATGGAAGCCGCCCGAACGCGATTTTTGACCCTTGTGACCACGACCGGCTGTCTTGCCCAGGCCAGAACCGATACCACGACCGACGCGACGCTTGTAGTGCTTGGCGCCATCAGCAGGTTGGATTGTGTTTAATTCCATGATTTGCTCCGTTCGCAAGCCCAGGGCTTACGAAACCACTTTCACAAGATAGGACACTTTGTTGATCATGCCGCGAACCGATGGAGTGTCTTGCAATTCGGAAACCGAATTAACGCGACGCAGTCCCAGACCGCGCACTGTTGCACGGTGGTCTTGGCGAGTACCGATCAGACCTTTGACCAGTTGTACTTTGATTGTGTTTGCCATCTGTTTCACCTTAGCCCAGGATATCTTCAACAGACTTGCCGCGCTTGGCTGCAATCTCTGCTGGAGTGTTCATTTTGGCCAAACCGTCGAGTGTTGCACGGACCATGTTGTAAGGATTGGTGGAACCATTCGACTTTGCAACAACGTTGGTCACGCCCATCACTTCGAAAATTGCGCGCATCGGGCCGCCGGCGATCACACCGGTACCGTCTTTGGCTGGCGACATCAGAACCGACGACGCGCCGTGCTTGCCGGTCACTGTGTGTTGCAGAGTACCGTTCTTCAAGGTGACCTTGATCATCTTGCGACGGGCTTCTTCCATTGCCTTTTGCACTGCAACTGGCACTTCCTTCGACTTGCCCTTGCCCATGCCGATGCGGCCATCGCCGTCACCAACAACTGCCAGCGCCGCGAAACCCATGATACGACCACCCTTCACCACTTTGGTGACACGGTTGACCGCGATCATTTTTTCGCGCATGCCGTCATCCGGCTTGTCGCTTTGCATTTTCGATTGCATTTTTGCCATGATGATTTTCCTTAGAACTTCAGGCCGGCTTCACGCGCAGCTTCAGCCAGCGCCTTGACGCGGCCGTGATAACGGAAACCGGAGCGGTCAAACGCTACTTCGGTGACGCCGGCTTTCAATGCCTTCTCGGCGACGCGCTTGCCAACCAGTGTCGCGGCAGCAGCGTTGCCGCCCTTGCCCGATTGACCAGCCAGTTGTTGGCGAACTTCCGCTTCCAACGTCGATGCCGAAGCCAGGACGTTTGCGTCGGGGCCGATGATGCTCGCGTAGATGTGCGTGTTGGTACGATGCACGGCCAGGCGATTGACCTTTAATTCTGCGATCTTGGCACGGGTTTGAGTCGCGCGGCGCAGACGTGATTGTTTCTTGTCCATCGTCAACCCCTATTACTTCTTCTTGGTTTCTTTGAGTACAACCACTTCATCCGAATAACGAACGCCCTTGCCCTTGTAAGGCTCTGGCTGACGATATGCACGGATTTCAGCGGCGACCTGGCCAACCACTTGGCGGTCGATACCCTTGATTAAGATCTCGGTTTGAGTCGGGGTTTCACACTTGATGCCTTGTGGCATCTGGTGAACGATCGGGTGCGAAAAGCCCAGCGACAGATTCAGCTTGTCGCCTTGTGCTTGAGCGCGGAAACCCACACCAACCAAGTTCAGCTTCTTTTCGAAACCCTTAGTGACACCGTTGACCATGTTATTGACCAACGCACGCAGGGTACCGGACATTGCATTCGCTTCGCGGCTGTCATCTGCCACTTCGAAGTTCAGCGTGCCATTGTTGTTTGCAACTTTCACCAGGCCAGTCAATGGCTGGGAAAGCGAGCCCAACGGGCCTTTTACTGTGATCTGCGCTGCAGTAATGGTCGCTTCCGCGCCACCTGGCAGTGCAATCGGCATTTTACCAACACGAGACATATTGCACTCCTTAGGCCACGTAGCAAATCACTTCGCCACCGACACCGGTAGCGCGCGCTTTGCGATCTGTCATGACGCCACGTGGAGTGGAAACGATTGCCACACCCAGGCCGTTCATCACGTTAGGAATCTCGTCTTTGCCTTTGTAGATACGCAGGCCAGGACGCGACACGCGCTCGAGGCGCTCGATAACTGGACGACCGGCATAGTACTTCAGGCCGATTTTCAGTTCTGCTTTGCCGCCGGCTTCTGCCACGGCGAAGTCTTCGATATAGCCCTCGTCCTTGAGGACGTTAGCAATTGCGATTTTGACTTTCGACGACGGCATTGCTACGGTCGTTTTCTGCACAACTTGCGCATTGCGGATACGGGTCAGCATATCGGCGATAGGATCGCTCATACTCATTGCTTGTTCTCCTATTACCAGCTGGCTTTAGTCAAACCCGGGATTTCACCACGCATGGCGATTTCACGGACCTTAATACGGCCCAAACCGAATTTACGGAATGTGCCACGTGGACGACCTGTCAGTGCGCAACGGTTACGTTGGCGGGTCGGAGCAGAGTTACGTGGCAGCGCTTGCAACTTCAGGCGCGCTTCGTAACGTTCTTCTTCCGACTTGGATTGATCGTCGATGATTGCCTTCAACTCGGCGCGCTTGCCGGCGTATTTCTTCACCAGATCTGCACGCTTTTGTTCACGGTTAATCAGTGCCAGTTTTGCCATGGCAGCCTCAGTTTCTGAACGGGAATTTAAATGCGGCGAGGAGCGATTTCGCTTCGTCGTCGGTCTTCGCGGTTGTCGTGATGCTGATATTCAAGCCACGCAGCGCATCGATTTTGTCGTATTCAATTTCGGGGAAAATAATTTGCTCTTTCACACCGATATTGTAGTTACCACGACCATCGAAAGCACGACCGGAGACACCACGGAAGTCACGCACACGCGGCAGAGCCACGGTGATGAAACGATCCAGGAACTCGTACATCTGGGCGCCACGCAGGGTCACCATGCAACCAATCGGGTAGCCTTCACGGATCTTGAAACCCGCGATCGCCTTACGCGCCTTGGTCACGACCGGCTTTTGACCAGCAATCTTGGTCAAATCGCCGACAGCGTGCTCGATGATTTTCTTATCCGCAACAGCTTCCGACAGACCCATGTTCAATGTGATCTTCAGAATGCGCGGAACTTCCATTACCGACTTATAAGCGTACTTAGCAGTCAAGTCGGCAACGACTTTTTCTTTATAGAACTCTTGGAGACGTGCCATGATCTATTAAACCTTAACAACTTCGCCGCTGGATTTATAAGCGCGGACTTTCTTGCCGTCCACGTTCTTGTAACCCACACGATCTGCCTTGCCGGCCGTCGCGTTGAACAACGCGAGGTTCGACACATGAATTGGCATCAGCTTATCGACGATGCCGCCAGTTGCACCAGTCATTGGATTAGGCTTGGTCGCTTTTTTAGCGACGTTAATGCCGTCAACAACAACGTAATCAGCGCTGACACGCTGAGTTACCACACCGCGCTTACCTTTGTCTTTGCCGGTCAGCACGATGACTTCATCGTTCTTACGAATCTTTCCCATGACCACTCCTTACAGAACTTCAGGCGCCAGAGAGACGATCTTCATGAAGCGCTCTGTACGCAGCTCACGAGTAACTGGCCCGAAAATACGGGTACCGATAGGCTCAAGCTTGGCGTTCAGCAGAACAGCAGCATTGCTGTCGAACTTGACCAAGGAACCATCCTGACGACGCACGCCCTTGGCGGTACGAACGACGACAGCGTTATAAATTTCACCTTTTTTGACGCGACCGCGTGGAGCTGCGCTCTTCACGGTAACTTTAATCACGTCACCGATGCCTGCGTAACGGCGCTTGGAACCACCCAAGACTTTGATGCACAAAACTTCGCGCGCACCAGTATTGTCGGCCACTTCGAGCCGGCTTTCAGTTTGAATCATGATATTTTCTTTCCCAACTTAATCCGCTTAAATCACACAATGTGAATCGCGGTCAGTCTTGGTCCTGTTAGCAAGCGAACCTGCTAGTTAGGGGACGATTAAGCTACGTAACTGCATCTTGCCTCTCAGCTTCGCCAAACACCAAGAAGCAAAGGAGAGCTCAGCATTATGACGCCATAATGCTGAGTAAGCAAGCACTACTTAAACTATTTGTGCCACTTGTACAACGCGTGTCACGCTCCAAGCTTTGGTCTTGGAGATTGGACGACCTTCCTGGATCTCGACGGTGTCGCCAGTCTTCGCCTGGTTGGCTTCATCATGAGCGTGGTACTTGTTAGTACGCACGATGATTTTGCCGTACAGAGGATGCTTGACGTGACGCTCGATCAGAACGGTAACAGTCTTATCCATCTTGTCGGACACAACCTTGCCAATCAGCGTGCGCTTGAGCGCTTGTTTCACTTGATCGTTCATTGTTGACCCTTCGAATTGATGACTGTTTTCACACGTGCGATATCGCGACGTACTTTCTTCAGTTGCGCAGTATTGTTCAGTTGCTGCGTAGCCACTTGCATGCGCAAGCTGAAATGAGCCTTCAGCAGCTCATTCAGTTCTTTGGCCAGAGCCGCTTCGTCTTTACCACGGAGTTCAGATGCTTTCATATTCCGCTCCTATTATTGACCGACTTGACGAACAACAAAAGTCGTCGACAGTGGCAATTTGGCTGCTGCCAAGCGGAACGCTTCACGCGCCAGAGCTTCGTCAACACCATCCATCTCGTACAGCATCTTACCTGGCTGAATTTCTGCCACGTAGTATTCTGGATTACCCTTACCGTTACCCATACGCACTTCAGCAGGCTTTTGGGAAATTGGCTTGTCCGGGAAAACGCGGATCCAGATACGACCGCCACGTTTGATGTGACGGGTCATAGCACGACGAGCGGCTTCGATCTGACGTGCCGTGATACGACCACGGCCAACTGCCTTCAGACCAAATTCGCCAAACGATACGGCAGTACCACGCGAGTGCGAGATACCCGTATTGCGACCTTTTTGTTCTTTACGATATTTTCTACGTGCTGGTTGCAGCATGATTATTCTCCTGCTTTCTCAGCCGACACACCGGCATCGGCAGCTTGACGTGGAGCACGCTTGGCGCCCGCACCTGCTGGAGCACCGGCGGTCTTCGGACGAGGACGAGCACCTGGCTTGCCATCATCACGACGTGGACCACGACGCTTCTTGTCGTCTTCAGGCTCACCGACCAGCACTGGTGCATCGCCGTTAGCCAGACGATCGCCCTTGTAAACCCAAACCTTGATACCGATGATGCCGTATGTGGTTTGTGCTTCGCCGAAGCCGTAGTCGATATCAGCGCGCAGGGTGTGCAGAGGCACGCGGCCTTCGCGATACCATTCCTTGCGAGCGATTTCGATACCGTTCAGACGACCGGACGACATGATCTTGATGCCTTGAGCACCCAGACGCATTGCGTTTTGCATCGCACGCTTCATGGCGCGACGGAACATGATGCGCTTTTCGAGCTGTTGAGCGATCGAATCGGCGATCAGTTGCGCATCGGCTTCCGGCTTGCGGATTTCTTCGATGTTGACGTGCACGGGCACGCCCATCAATTTACCCAGCGCTGCCTTCAGCACTTCGATGTCTTCACCCTTCTTACCGATCACAACGCCTGGACGGGAGCTGTAAATGGTGATGCGGGCATTCTTCGCCGGACGCTCGATAACGACGCGACCAACCGAAGCGTTCTTCAGTTTTGTCTTCAGGTAAGCACGAACCTTCAGATCTTCGTTGAGCATGTCGGCAAAATTGTTATTGCCAGCATACCAGCGCGATCCCCAGTTACGTGTAACCGCAAGGCGGAAACCGGTTGGATGAATCTTCTGTCCCATCGTGACTCCTTAGTTTCCGACAGTCACGTAAATGTGACAGGATTGCTTGGAAATACGATCACCACGGCCTTTTGCACGCGCTGTGAAGCGCTTGAGGACCGTACCTTTTTCCACATAAATGGTCTTGACTTTGAGCTCGTCAATGTCGGCGCCATCATTGTGTTCGGCGTTCGCGATTGCGGACTCCAGAACCTTCTTGATGATGACCGCGCCCTTTTTTGGGCTGAAGGCCAAGATATTCAGTGCTTGATCAACTTTTTTGCCGCGGATCAGGTCTGCAACCAGACGGCCCTTCTGGGCCGACAGATGCACACCACGCAGGGTAGCTTTAGTTTCCATCATAGGACCTTATTTCTTAGCCTTCTTATCGGCTGCGTGACCCTTGAAAGTACGGGTCAGCGCGAATTCGCCGAGCTTATGACCAACCATGTTTTCGGACACATAAACCGGCACGTGTTGCTTGCCGTTGTGCACCGCGATCGTCAGACCGATGAAATCCGGCATGATTGTCGAACGACGGGACCATGTCTTGATTGGCTTCTTGTCTTTAGTCGCTTGAGCGGCCTCAACCTTTTTGACCAGGTGAGCGTCGCAGAATGGACCTTTTTTCAATGAACGTGTCATGTTTTATCCTTATTTCTTGCCGCGGCGCGAGACAATCATTGAAGTCGTACGCTTGTTGCTGCGTGTCTTCTTGCCCTTGGTCTGTTGACCCCACGGCGAAACTGGATGACGACCTGCTGCAGTCTTACCTTCACCACCACCGTGCGGGTGATCGACCGGGTTCATGACCACACCACGCACTGTCGGACGAACGCCGCGCCAACGCATGGCACCAGCTTTACCGATCTTGCGCAGATTGTGTTCGCCGTTACCGACTTCACCGATGGTTGCACGGCACTCGATGTGAATGCGGCGCACTTCACCGGAGCGCAGACGCACCTGAGCGTAAGTACCTTCGCGTGCCATCAGCACAACGCCGGCGCCGGCGGTACGAGCGATCTGAGCACCCTTGCCTGGCAACATTTCCACGCAGTGGATTGTTGTACCGACAGGAATGTTGCGGATCGGCAGCGAATTGCCAGCCTTGATCGGCGCTTCCGAGCCGCTGATCAGCTGATCGCCGACTGCGATGCCCTTGGGAGCGATGATGTACTTGCGTTCGCCGTCTGCGTAGCACAGCAGAGCAATGTGCGCAGTACGGTTCGGGTCGTATTCAATACGCTCGACCTTGGCAACGATACCGTCCTTGTTACGACGGAAGTCGATAACACGGTAGTGTTGCTTGTGGCCGCCACCGATATGACGGGTGGTGATATGACCGTTGTTGTTACGACCAGCGGTCTTGGACTTCTTTTCGATCAGGCCGGCAAACGGACGACCTTTGTACAGGTCGCTGTTGACGACCTTGACCATGCCACGACGGCCAGGCGAGGTTGGTTTAACTTTTACGAGTGCCATTATTTAGCCTCCTCGGTGAAGTTGATCTCTTGACCAGGCTTCAGGCTGACAAATGCGCGACGTGTGTGGTTGCGACGACCAACCGAACGGCCGGAACGCTTTTGCTTACCTTGACGATTCGCGACCTGAACGGACTCCACTTGGACCTTGAACAGCAGTTCGACCGCAGCCTTGACTTCCAGCTTGGTCGCATCTTGCGTCACCAGAAAAACGACTTGCTCGTTTTTCTCGGCGACGAAGGTTGCCTTTTCAGAGATCACCGGCGCCAGCAGCACTTTCAGCAAGCGCTCTTCGCTATGTTTAATTGCGTTCATGCCAGCAACTCCTCAATCTTGGCCAGTGCTTGCTTGGTGATCAGCACTTTCTTGTAGAACACCAGGGAGACTGGATCAGCTTGACGCGGCTCGACAATCAGCACGTTCGGCAGATTGCGCGATGCCAGCAACAGGTTTTCTTCCAGGTTGTCGGTGATGACCAACACGGAGTCCAGACCCATGACCTTCAGCTTTTCCGACAGCAGCTTGGTCTTCGGCGCTTCGACCGAAAAATTTTCGACGATCGACAGACGACCTTCGCGAGCCAACTGGGACAGAATCGAGCAGACACCTGCGCGATACATCTTCTTGTTGACCTTGTGCGAGAAGTTTTCGTCAGGTGAATTCGGGAAAATACGACCACCGCCGCGCCACAGTGGCGACGACGACATACCGGCACGAGCGCGGCCAGTACCCTTTTGGCGCCATGGCTTCTTGGTAGTATGGTGCACTTCTTCACGGTCTTTTTGCTTGCGGTTACCGCTGCGAGCATTGGCTTGATAAGCCACGACGACCTGGTGAATCAGCGCTTCGTTGTAGTCACGACCAAAGATCGTGTCAGGAGCAGCGACGTTCGATGCGGCTTGACCTTGATCATTCAGGAGCTTGAGTTCCATGAATTAGGCTCCCTTCTTGGCTTTAACTTTGACTGCCGGCGACACGACCACTTGGCCGTTCTTCGCGCCTGGCACGGCACCCTTGACCAACAGCAACTGACGCTCAGCGTCGATGCGTGCGATCTCGAGGTTTTGCACTGTGCAGGTAACGTCACCCAGGTGACCGGTCATGCGCTTACCAGGGAAAACACGACCTGGATCTTGCGCCATACCGATGGAGCCTGGAACATTGTGCGAACGGGAGTTACCGTGGGATGCGCGACCGGATGCGAAGTTGTGGCGCTTGATCGTACCAGCGTAGCCCTTACCGATGGACACGCCTTGCACGTCCACTTTCTGACCAGCTTCGAACAAGCTTGCAGCGACGACGTCGCCAGCTTTCAACTCGGCAGCCTTGGCTGCGTCAATGCGGAATTCTTTCAGAACGGTACCAGCTTCAACGCCAGCTTTGGCGTAGTGACCGGCAGCAGCTTTAGTCACACGCGAGGCGCGACGCTGACCGTATGCGACCTGAACAGCGGAATAACCATCCACTTCAGGCGTTTTGATTTGGGTCACGCGGTTGTTCGACACATCCAACACGGTCACAGGAATAGAATCCCCGTCTTCCGTGAAGATACGCATCATACCAACCTTGCGACCAACAAGGCCTAGGCTCATTGTTTTTCTCCATTCCCGCCTGCGATTGGGCGGGGCTGATGTTTGTACTACTAAAATATGTGAAATCGCCGGGACAAAAAGCCAGCGCGACTCCACCGAAGCCGATCAGTATAACCGGGTAAATTTTTATTTGCAATACCCGACGGTGTCGTGGTATGTCAAAGTCTTATCCGGTCATACTTTTTACAACACCTGCCGCAAAAGCTTATTGCAGCTTGATTTCTACATCAACGCCAGCCGGCAGATCCAGCTTCATCAGTGCATCGACAGTCTTGTCGGTCGGATCAACGATGTCCATCAGACGCTGGTGCGTGCGGATTTCGAATTGATCGCGCGAAGTCTTGTTGACGTGCGGCGAACGCAGAACGTCGAAACGTTGGATGCGTGTCGGCAGCGGAACTGGACCCTTGACGACGGCGCCGGTGCGCTTTGCCGTGTCGACGATTTCCTGTGCGGATTGGTCGATCAGACGGTAGTCGAATGCCTTCAGGCGGATACGGATTTTTTGGCTAGGAACTGACATGGTTTTCCTTTAAAGAACGAACCGCGGATGAAAACCATCCGCGGCAATGATAAATAACTACGTATTACGCGTCAGGCAGGATCTTGGCAACCACACCAGCGCCGACGGTACGACCGCCTTCACGGATAGCGAAACGCAGACCTTCTTCCATCGCGATCGGGTTGATCAGCATCACGGTGATCGACACGT